>Ga0123342_1000275_pt1 | contig 75050 bp, 35 predicted proteins | sample Turbeawhitnodule_FD_89960 | JGI IMG/M metagenome (GOLD analysis project Ga0123342, IMG submission 89960) | Root nodule microbial communities of legume samples collected from Mexico - Turtle bean Mexico white nodule | ecosystem: Host-associated > Plants > Roots > Nodule | place: Mexico: Nepantla... | reverse complement strand
ATTGAACCTTGATAATCTATATGCTGAAACTCTTATGACCTCGCATCATAATGTTGGCACTAAACATAGTTTAGTGAATGAATGTTCTGCTTTCTTGTGGCACAAACGTTTGGGACATATTTCCAAAGAAAGGATGGAGAGATTGGTAAAGAATGAAATACTTACAAGTTTGGATTGTATTAAAGGAAAACAAACAAAACACACAAAGAAATGAGGTCTGTTTAAGATTTACATTAAATGGCTCTGATACCATATTACGAAGTGGACTTTAAGTCTAACTCAATCCCATAAAACCGGCTCATGGGGTGAGGTTTACACCCATTTATATACAATGAAATACTCTTATCTCTAGACGATGTGAGATCTCCAACACTACTTTTCCAACTCAATGCAAGCATATCACATAAAATTTATTTCACTTCTCGTCATTCCATATCAATTGATCACCAAGACTACACAAAGTTTACTAAAGAATGAATATTTTAATAAATTAATTTTATTTAGAACATTTACCAAATTTTAAACATATACATAATCATCTTTATCACATCCTTATTTCACAACATTCTTATCAACCCTTTTTTCCTTTCTCATTTTACAAAAAGGCCATTGCCACGTAATCAACCCAGCACGTTGTATCCTGGGACAAGGGACTTACGGTTGTTGAAAAAACATTTTCGTTCTTGAAAATAGTTTTTCATTTCTTTTCTTGAATTACCTTGTTTAATACTTTGAATTGTCATATGTTATATATTTTTTTAAATGTCATCACTCTCATAAAAGTTTATTATTAATTAAAAAGAAAATAATTGAAAAGTGTTACTAAGAGGAATTTGTAAACTTAGTCTCAAATTTTAAATATATCAAATTTAATGTATGGTAATTTATTTAAAATAGTTTCAATACTATCCCATCAAATTTTTGACAAAACTTTTGTCAAAAAGAACTTCGTACCATATGATAAAGATGAAATAATTGCATATCTCAATCTTTCAAGATAACACCAACTCTCATCTCATGCACTACTTTTTCTTAAAAGAAACTCCGATAAAAATGAAATAATTGCATATCTCAATCTTTTAAAATATATATATATATATATATATATATAACGAGTATATTTTTTTTTTGTCACTAAGATTTGAACCAGTTCTCCTCTTATCGAAGACCATCATAGTTCAAAGCTGCGACGAAACACAGCGTCATGACAGTGGCTGTCAGTCTCCAACTTCATATCTTCTTGCAATAAAATATAAGGATCTTTCTGTTCTTGAAATTGTTACATATCTTTCTGTTCTTAAAAATCTTGAAATTGAAACGGATCTGTTCTTGAAAATTGAAGTGGTAAAAGAGAAGGATGGAATGAGGAGAAGGGTGGTGGTGGTAGTGGTGGTTTAAAGAAGGCAAGGTGTTGAAAGATAGGTTGGAGTTGAGTTTGAGAATATGCGAGCTGAGATTGTAAGTTTTCAATGATCCTTAAGCAGTCCCCAACAGGGTCGTTCGCTCTCATATCAGACCTGTATATTATAAAGAAAATAATGATTATTAAATTATACGTAATTATTGTACACGTCATTATTGTACGTTATTGTACGCAATTATAAACAATTAATTATTAGTGGATAATTACATAATTAACTTGTAATTTCGAGAGAGAAAGCCTGAACCTCCAGTAGACCAACCTTCTTCTCCCACGCCAGCCAGTCTAATACCCATTACCGAACTTCCTGTTCGACGATCCAGTCGCACATCAACCCCACTACATAACGGGATTCCAAGCTAATCATTCGACCACTACCCAAGACCGACCGAATGGAACCAGGTATCTATGCATCATTTTCTTTCTAATTTACGGTTTTCTTCTACGCATAGTACATATCTTGCTAACATCAGAGTCACCAAAGAACCTCACACTTATGCTCAAACTATCATTGATCCAAATTGGCAAAAAGCAATGGACGAAGAGTTTTTCGCCTTGTAGCTAAATCAAATGTGGACCTTGACACTGTTACCCATCGGGAAGAAACCCATCAGATGCAAATGGGTCTATAAAATAAAGTACAACTTAGATGACAACGTCGACAGATATAAGGCGCGCCTTGTCGCAAAGGGTACACTCAGATTGAAGTATCGACGACTATTGCGAAACTTTTTCACCCAACAACAAATTTACAAATTTGAGTATCTCATCACCATTGCAGCAATTGGTTTATTCACCATCTAGATGTGCAAAATGTCTTCTTACATGACCAATTGCACGAAATTATTTACATGGACTTGCCACCCGACATCATTGACAAGGGAGAAAATTGTATGTCGACTCAACAAATCCTTTATGGTCTCAAACAGGCATCCCGACATGTTTTTCAATATTTTCTGCAGGATTTCAATAGTCAAAGGCGGACTACTCTCTATTCACAAGACAAAATAACTCACCGTTTAGTGCCCTTTTGATTTATGTGGACAATATTTTTTTTACAGAAAAAAAAAACTGTCTATTACCACGAATTCGCATTAAAGATCTTTGAGACTTATAATATTTTTTAAGGATTGAATTTTCCTGTTCCGAAGCTAGTATTTACATGTGACAAAAAAAATATGCTTTTGATATTTTGCATGATATGAGACTCACATGTGCTCGTCCAGACAAATTTCCAATGGAACAATACCTAAAACTTATATCGAACGATGGAGAGTTATTAAAGGATTCAGGTAAAGAGGATAACTTATCAAAATCATAATGACAAAATATATATATATTTATATATTATTATTATTATTATTATTATTATAAAGATAGTGTATGAAATGAGAATTGGTGTAATCTTAAAAGATTGAGATATGCAATTATTTCATTTTTATTACATGTTACGAGTTTTTTTTAGAAAATATTTAGAGCGTTAATATATCAATATTTAGAAAATATTTAGAGTGTTCAATTATATTATTTTTCATCTAATATTAAATTTTAAAATTTGATTGGATAGTATTGAAACCAATAAATTAACCTACATTAAATTTGATATATTTAAAATTTGAGACTGTTCTCTCAAAGTTGGACTTTCTTCAATCCAGTAAAATTTTCTCTCTTCGCCTCTCTGTCCCCCTTTATTTTCTCGTCCCTTTTCTCCATTTTCGATTCGCCTTTTATCCCATCATTCATGCCTAACTTTCCACGTTCTTTCCTCACTTTACCTTCTCTTTCAACCTCCTCCTCTCATGCCTTTCTGTAGTTTACAAAGTTCCCACCTTCTATTTGGAGAGTAGGGAGACTAATTTTACAAATTCTTCATACTAACATAGTTTTAGTTTTCAATTATTTTCATTTTATCTTATAATAAACTTTTATCTCACCAAAATTATGAGTAGAGTGGTTACATTTAGAAAAAAATATAACATATGACAATTCAATTCAAAGTAATTAAAATTCATGAAAAGAAATGAAAAACTATGTTCCAAGAACATAAATAAGAAAGAAGTGGAGGTGAGTGCTTAAACATTGAGAGGAGAAGAAAGACGAAGCTTGTAGGTGTGGAGCTGCAACTCCAACTGCAAGTTCTTCTTCCTCTCATTTTCCAATGCAGCTCTCATCCTTGAAATCTCCTTCTCCTCTCTATCATCACTCTCCTCTTCTCCTCCTATCATATTCACCAGAAACTTCACTTCCAACAGCTCTTGTTCCAAGCTCCCTTTCAGCACATTCAGAGTCGCCAACACCTTTTCCCTCTTCACACCACCACCACCACCATTAACATGCTCCTCCATAACTCTTTCTCCTCCAAACCCAACAACCTCTTTAGCCCCCGCATCATCGTTTGGAAACACAGGATCAAACTCCAACCCCTCTTGGTTGAAGTTCCACCCACTGATCCTTCTCTCCTTCACCTGCATGGCGGGGTCATCATCATCATCATCATCATGCTCAACAACCTTGCTCTCCTTGTACCTTTTCTCCACACTGGGCAACCCTTGGAGCACGTTCTTCACCACAAAATCACTTCCCTTGCAGTTTTTAAAAAAGGCGTGTTTCAGCAACTTATCAGCAGAGGGCCTTCTGGAAGGATCTTGGTCCAGACAAGAAGCCACCATGTCCCTGAACGCCTTCGAGAACTTGTTCCCGTTCCCCTTTCTGTACTTATCCAAATCGGAGAAACGAAAGCGTTTCGTGATCTTCAGCATCATGGACTTGGAAGGTGGAAGGTGAGAGAGAGGAGGCCTTCCATGCGCCAGCTCCAATGCGGTTATCCCAAAGGACCATATGTCAGCCTTCAAACTGTACCCCGTGTGCGAGTGAATCACCTCCGGAGCCATCCAATACGGCGTGCCGGCGACGTCAGTGAGCTTCAGAGAGGAGCACGTGGAGGACTCGTAGATCGACGCCGACACGCCGAAATCCGCCAGCTTCACTTGTCCGTTTGTGTCAACGAGGATGTTCCCGGCTTTTATGTCGCGGTGGAGGTGGCCCTGGCCGTGGAGGTAGGAGAGGGCGTTGAGGGTGTCTCGGAGAACCACCGCGATGCAGGGTTCGGTTAGGCCGTTGGGGTGGGAGTGAGAGATGATGGATTGGAGAGATCCTGCGGCCATGAAGGGCATCACCACCCAGAGGCGGCGGTCGACGGTGAAGGAGCAGTGGGCTTTGAGGATGTTGGGGTGAGAGAGGAGGGAGAGGGTTTTGGCCTCGCGGCGAACGTCGTCCAGGTCGGGGCGGGAACGGTCCAGGTCTATGGATTTGATTGCCACCACGGCGGAGTTCATGGGGATGCAGATGGCTTTGTACACGACGGCGCTCACGCCGGCGCCGATCTCGTGGAGGAGCTTGTAGGAGGAAGAGTCGAGTGGGTATTGGAGCCTTTTGGGTGCGTCTTTTACTTGGTTGGTTGCCATGGAGAACGAGTGATGCATTGTTGCATGGAGTTGTGGAGGAATTAATGGAGAAGAAAGTGAGTGATTCAAAGCACTTTTCTTGTGAGTGTTAAAGAAAAAAGAAAGTGTTCTTGAGTTCTCCGTGCATGCATGTGAATAATCACATCCTTTTTCTCTTCTTCTAATGTTCTTCACTTTCATTCACGTGAATGGATCCTTTATATATATTTTCCCATAAAACCTTAAATTTACTAATTTTGAACTTCACCTTTATTTATGTCTACCTTCTCATCTCACTCAAATCTCATTTCGAGCTATCTTCATGCCTTTATATGCAATCTAATTCAAATTAATTATTTATAAGAGCAAAACATGAGTATATTTTCAGTTAATTAAGAGTTTCTACTACTCATTTTATTACTTTTATATTTTAATTAAATAAAATTCAATAGTAGTGTCAATAATATCTTTTTAGTTTGCCATTAAGACATTGTTACGCAGATAAAAGATAAAGAGTAGCAACTAAAGCAAAAAAACTTGTATGTACATGATGTGTTGTTTGTGTGGGGATGTAGAGTCGTTTGACTCGTGTGGTCTAAGTGTTTCGAGTGGATGGAGGTGACGTCGACGGAGCATAACGAGCCAAAAAAAACATTTCGAAAATGTCAAGATGAGCGAGGTCAAGAAAAATGTTAATAAAATTTGGGGTTGTGTGTGGATAGCAATAGTGAGAGTTGTGGTTACATAGGAACAAACGGATTTTGAGAGGTGGCAGGATATATCACATGGACGTCTTCGCTTTGGTACAGATGAAAGTTTGGTCATGGATTGTGTCTAAAATGCGCAGAGTAAGTTTTTTGTAGTCAGATTAGTGAGTCATTGATTTTTTGTAAGGAAGTTAGAAATTATGAACCTTAAGTAGGTATTTTGTATAAAGGTTGAGGTATCCGTGAAATATCTTTTATTTATTCATTAGTTTTTTATCCGATAAAAAAAAATAAAAATTGTATCCTTACAACGTTTTGATATACCAGTTCAATCAACTTCTAAATGAAAAAAAATTGATATATTGAGAACTAACTTTTTTTTTATAAATAACTAAATAATAACTTTATAAAAACAAAATATTAAATTGAGATGAATTATTATTACTTAAAATAAAATAGTTGTTTAAATTAGTATAGGTATAAGTGTACTCCAATCTAAAAAAGTTACTTGAATATAGAATGATTAATACAAACAAATGAATAGAAAAGAGAGAACGAGTAAAGAAACTTACTGTATTACGATGAGAATGGTGAGAACAGTGAGAGTGGAAGGAAGAGGAACGAAAACAGGGAGAAAAGCACAAAAAAGTATGAAAGAGACAAAGACGAAAAAAATGGTAGTTTTGGAGCTTCCTTTTTCCCATGGCCACGATAATTATTTTTATTGTTCTATTATTATATTTAACAAATTTTGTATTCGATAATTTATTATTTTTTTTTAATTAGTCACCAACTAAAAAAATATCACATTTTTATATACACTAAAAAGCTATTAAATAAAATTAATTTTAGAAAAAAAATTATTATATTAATTAAATTATAGATTATTTTAAAGACTAAAAAATTATTGATTTTTAAATTAATTTTTATTATTAATAAATAGTTTTAAAATTAATATTTAATTAGTTATAAAAAATTTCTATCAATTTTTAAATCGAAATAATTAATAGTTACAAAAATAACTAATTAGATACATTTACTAGTTTAACTTAATTAGGTTAATATATTTTTTTTTTCAAAATTACATATCCCACATTCTATAATATACATGTTCTAAGATGACATAAATGCACAAATTTTCAATTTTGGGTTTATTATTTTCAGTGTAATTCAATATAAAACAACTAGGTTGTATACATTTTACTTTTTAATAAAAACATTTTTTTAATCTACTATTTACAAGTGATTTTTTTAAAGAATTATTTGTCTCTCATAAGAAATTTATTAAATTTTTGGACATAATAAATGAATATATTTAAAAATATTCTGTAATAACAATTGGTGAGATTTTTAGCAAGTGAGTATGTGCAGTTTGTCTGGTGATGCAGTGTCTGAGAAATGGAATGGAAAGATAAAGAAGAAGCAGATATTGACACGTGGCACGGTGTTTAAAATCGGATGCGAACCTATTTATATTCTTCTCTTTATTCTCTCCTTCTCGTCCGCCACTTCTCTCTCTTCGCCGTTCCACTCAGCTCTCACTCATCACCCTCATCACAAACCCTAGCTTTCAATTTTCCATGGTTCATCATCTCCTTCACTGAACTTTCCCTCAAATCGCTCGTAAAAGGACAATTATCGGAGATTCTACTCAAACCAACCTTCCTCATGGCGGCTTCCACCACCAGCCAGGTTTACATCGATGTAATCGAGGATGTCATGGTCAAGGTCCGTGACGAGTTCGTCAACAACGGAGGTCCCGGGGAGGAAGTTCTCAAGGAGCTTCAAGCTGTAATTAATCATCATCTCCACCTCTTCTATGTTTATATGTCCAGGATTTACTTTTAATTTCTATTTATGAATAAATCAATCGGATTATTTTATGTTTATGCATCTATTCCAAACGTCTATTGATTTAGTTTGGAAGATTTTTTTTCTGTCTCGACTGGTTCTTTGATTTAGGGTTTGGATCCGATCCATTGTTTGTTTTGTGGTTTTTCTGTTTTTTTTTATGAGATTTTTATATTACTTTTATTGGCAGTGTTAAAGATGTTCATCCTTCTTCTTTTGTTTGTGATTTGTGTAGATGTGGGAGTCAAAGATGATGCAGGCGGGTGCTGTGCTGGGCCCCATAGAAAGGTCAACTGCCGCCAAGCCAACTCCCGGTCCTATTACTCCGGTTCATGATCTTAACATGCCGTATACCGAGGAGTATGAGACTCCTACTGCTGAAATGCTTTTTCCCCCTGTGAGTTTTGATCCACATCGTAATTATAAGTTCAACCAGTGTTGTCTCCTTTTAATGTTATTTTATGAGTTAAAATTATTGGATTGCTGATATGTACTTCTTAATGTGGCAGACTCCGTTGCAAACGCCAATTCAAACCCCTTTACCTGGGACTGGAGATAACTCAACTTATAACATTCCTACTGGACCAAGTGAATACCCCTCTTCTGGAAATGATACGGGAGGAAATGCTGATGGAAAAGGAGGAAGACCTGCCACATACATGGTAAAGCTCATTTTGCTAGCTGGTCCCAAATGTACAGATTGAATAATTTATTTATACTATATACCTATAAATGCTTAAGTATTTAAAAATTAATCAATATTCATGGCATATTCGTAATCAACAATTATATGTTTTAAGCAAACTGAAGTAAATAACAATTGAAGTCAAGGAAATAATACGGTCTAAAAGACATTATATTTCAAATATAAGTCAGGATAAGAAATGGATGTTACACAGAGAGTAACATCGGTATCAGAGTAGAAAAATGAATGGAGGGTGTCGCCAGAAATATCACCAGAGATAGTATTTTAGTCAAACAGTATGGGTGATGGACAGTAGAAGTTTGGGAAATCATAATAGTCAATCATAAATTGCAGTGGGAAGTGGCTGGCCTTGACAGTGGTATAGCTGCTGTTTTGAAGTTTATACACATTACATAAATTATGCCACAAACTCACATATGTTGATTTTTTTTAATAAAAACTAAAATTAAAGAATATTCATGAAGTCATTACTGTTGATCAACGGGAAGACAGTGCGCAGTTAGAATAAATAAAAAATTAAAGGGTAGATCTTAGAAGAACTAAAGGCTAGGGACCACATGAACAGTGAATAAAAGATATATTACAAAATTTGAGAGTGGTGAAAGAAGGTAGGACAATGTTGTGTGATACAGGAGTTGGCTGAAACATAAACCACCTTTCAGGTAAGTGTCTGGGAAATGCTTTGTAATGTCGACAATCTTGATGAAAAAAGGTGGGCGTCTTCTCAAAGAGATGGTTTGGGTTCCTAATTTTTAATTTGGGCCCATCCCACAAAGCTGACTGAACTTGTAAGTTATGAGACTACCTAAGTCTTACATTGACCATATCTCTTGTTGATATGGACCCTTCCCATCACACCCAAAACAGGAGTTGGCTGAAACATAAACCACCTTTCAGGTAAGTGTCTGGGAAAAGCTTTGTAATGTCGACAATCTTGATGAAAAAAGGTGGGCGTCATCTCAAAGTGATGGTTTGGGTTCCTAATTTTTAATTTGGGCTCATCCCACAAAGCTGACTGGACTTGTAAGTTATGAGACTACCTAATTCTTACATCGACCATATCTCTTGTTGATATGGGATCTAAACCCTTCCCATCACACCCAAAACTGGACATTTTGAGTGTAGACAACTGCTGTAGCCCAATAACACCCTCTCACGCTTAGGAGTGGAGTGGACATTTAAAAATGAGAAGAAAAGGGAGTAAAGTCCAATATAATTGATTACGACATAATCAATTATGTTGGGTTCTTTTGAACATTTTTTATAGTTGAAAAGATCCCCACAACCGATATTGGAGGTTTGCAATCGATTATGGTTTTTTTTTCTTTTTTTTTGTTTTATTGTAGGAGTCATAATAATAATGAGTAATTAAGTAATAATAATAAGAAATTATTAATAATAAATAAAAATAATATTTTTTCCCACCAATTTCTTTCCAACCAAACAAATCTTCTTTTCACTCATTTGCAACCTCTTTCTCTTCCACTCACTAGTTTTTTCGTCTCTACCAAACAGCATTAAACTGTAGACAAATATCGGTGTCATAATGATGAATCAAGGATAAGTTATGATACAATCTTAGAATATTGGCTTAGGGCTTAACTTTACCCAATGAAAATGACTTGTAAGGAGAAGATTGCCCAAGTTTAATAAGGACTACATCAGCTATGTCTCTTGTTAGTGTGAGATCTAAACACTCACTAAGTGAATGGGGCGTGCAAGATAGGTGGGAATAGGGTTTCTGATCTGATTAAATGAAAATGGGGGTGAAATTGTGATATTCTCCCAGTAAAAGCATCAAATGACACCATTCCATCATGAGGAGAAAGCTAGCAGAGATGATTGAGATATCACCACAAAATGGATATAATCTGCACTGCTACAACCACTACAATAAACTTCTCTGCAACAGGCCCCACAGAAGTGGCTGGTGGGCTTGATGCACTGTAACACCATATGGTGATACTAGGTGGGAAAACAACATAAAAATAGGAATTTTTTAAATTTGTAAAGGGGGGATGTCAACTTTGCTCCTTTAAAGACACAGAAAGTTATTCTGTTTTGAGGGAAAAATAATAGGTATTCGACACCAAGCTTCTTTTTGGATGCAATTGTGGCCTTGCCATTCTTTGAAAATGCACTACTATTTTGACTTTGTATTTGCCCTGGGTTACCCTTCTCTGCTATCTCAAATGCCATTATCAACTTATACTATTCTTTTAATCAGTAGCTATTATTCAGTGGCTTAAATATTCTGTTTAAATCATTTGCACGGACATTTTTTAAGGTGTACATTAATGTTGTCTTTGTAAACTTCTACAGCAACCTCCTTCTCCTTGGATGAACCCAAGGCCCTCACTTGATGTCAATGTTGGTGAGTGTCTTTTAAATCAGGATAAAGTGTTTAATCGAATGGCTTTGCAGTAATAATGGTATGTATTACTGTAGCTTATGTGGAAGGACGGGATGAGGCAGACAGAGGAACTTCTAATCAACCTCTGACACAGGTAAACAAGTCAGTTAGGTCTGATAGAAGAATGCTTTCTGTTGTCAAAATTTGAAGAGACCTCATCATGGTCGGAGTTATTTTATAAAGCCAGCAAATTGTGTTACTATTGTTGCAAAACACGTTTTAGGTATTTTTTTCTGGGATGTCATCGTTACGTTACTGATGCTTTCAAAAATTGTAGGACTTCTTCACAATGTCGTCAGGAAAGCGTAAACGCAATGATTTGCCTTCTCATCATAATGCTGGTGGATATATACCACAACAAGATGGAGCTGGGGATGCTGCACTTGGAGTTTTTGAAATTGAGGTATTCTTGTTTCTGTTTTGCTCAGCATCATATATATCAGTAGGATGTTTGTATATAGTTTGTAAGTTGTGCTTTAGTGATGTTAATAGTCCAAGCTACTGTCTTTATCATTTTTGGTTTCATTGTAAACTATATTTTTTACCGAATGGGCAAGTATATACTAGTTTAATAATTAGTTTGTTGGTTTTTGCACTTCTCTTTCCTGTCCCCTTTACGGGGGAGAGGTTGAGACAAGATGGACATGGAGGATGGTAAAAGTACATCTTGCCATCCCTAGAAAGTGGATTGTTCTGTTTGGAGGTACTTTCCTTTCCCCTTCTTTTCCCAAATGGGGATTGCCAATTGTTTGGCACAAGATTGAGTGATTACAGATGGAGGGGGCAACCCTTGCTTTAGCTACCTATGTTGCATCTGTCAATTTTTGAAAAAATGTAGATTATGCAGAAATCTTTGATGTTTTTTTCAAACGCATTTCTGTCTTGTGGCAGTTTACCATGAAAACAAATGAATAATGATTCAACTTCATCAAAACTATGAAGATACAATTCCCACAGTTTTACCCCAAAATAAAATCCTTAGAATGAGATTCCGTTTTTTTTCTGTTTATTTCTACCTCAGGATTGATTTTTTGACAATGTTGTCAAATGTATCTCCTTGCTGTTTTTTCCTGCTGTTTATTTTTAAGCACTCCTTCTCATGGTTATTTTTGTTTCCTTTTTCTCTATTTATTTCCTGTTTGTATCTGTTTCTTGTGCATTGAACTATTGTACAAGCACTAGAGTAAGATCAATCTAGTCTACAAGGTATTTTTCTTTGGTAGGGTCTTCAATTGTAGTTATAACTGATTTTCTTGCATCCTGTATCACTCTGGCTTGTAGAAATAAATTTTCCTTTGTAATAGTTTCTAAAGGTAGCATAATGATACAAGTAGTTTCCCTCTCTTTCTTGCTGTAAAACTATTCATAAGATAGTGTTTTTCTTGGAAATTTGATATCTTATTTTCGCCAGTTTTATAGTTTTTTGGAGCATTTTATTGTGAAACCCAATTATTCAGCTCTTCAAGAACATGGATTCTGATTTCCATGCAATTGTCTGATATTCTAGGTTGAGTGGATTTAGTTACCACCTGGGAGCTGCTTGACAATATTATAGTAGTATTTACCAACTTCAAAAATCTCATAAAAATGTCCTCAATTTTTTATTTATTTTTCAGACCTGTTTTACTGTCATCTCAAATTTCAATATGAAAGTAATAATGGTTCACCGTCACAATGATCCGTAGAATAGACATTTTCCTCATTTATTGAAAATTTTAAATTCCTAGCTTCTTGCCTATTCCACTCTTGCTCTGAATATATATTGTTCTGTTGGTTTCTTACCACGCACAAACATGTAAATTATCTGTCCGTTAATTTTCAATGACTTGCTTGTTGATGGAAAAATTGTTCAGCTTCTAAACTCTTGGAGATCAATCATTTAGGTAAATGGAGGGGACATCTCCATTAATTCACATCACACTATTTCCAAAGGGAAAATGCAAGCGGATTTGGAGAGATTGACTACTAGAATTCCTCAACTTGATGGACCAATTCCTTACGATGATGAGCTTTCTACTCCAAATGTGAGTAGTGACATTTGTCCCCTCTCCTTGCTGCACTTATGATCTTTTGTAATAAACACTTGTGTTCTTTTCCTCCACACCAAGGGATGTATTTTCTTTGTTTACTTGTTCTGATTTTTTGTTGTCCCTTATAATTTTGTGAAAAAGACAGACCATCTCACTTTTAGTTCTTGGTAGATAAAATACTCGGGCTTTCTATTTTTGCAATTAATAATCACATTCAATGTTAATGAGCTCTTATTAATTATTTGAGTTATTCTGTTGGTGCAAAACTATAAAAGAAATGAACCATTGTAGATCATTTCCGTAATTATTGTATAGTGCGAAACAACACAGTTTTAAGTTCTCCCATTTACATGGGTGTCTGCTGATGAGCTACATCTTCCCTTATTTAACATTGGACAGAATGACTAAAGCTGTAATTCCAAGGAACTATATTGAAGTGCTTGATTTTATATTCAACATGGATATTGTAATATACTAACATGTTTGTAATTTGGAACATGAATTAATTATGTTTATCATCATCTTGTTTTGTTTAATCTTTTGGCAGATATACAACTACGGAGAAGTGTTCAGTGATGACTACAATATTTCTAATACACCAGCTCCTCCTGGTAAGTCGATGATGTGTATTAAACATCTTTTGAAATTTTTTATGGCTTATCATTATATATTTTATCCGTCACAGTTGCTGATTCTTTTTCCTTTATCATTTATTAGAAGTGCCAGTTAGCACCCCTGCTCTCTTGGCTCAGAATGAGGTGGGAAATGATGAGGACGATGACGATGATGAGCCTCCATTAAATGAAGAAGATGATGATGAATTGGATGACATGGAACAAGGAGATGATCAAAATACACATCATCTTGTTTTGGCCCAGTTTGACAAGGTAACAACTTGCCTACACTCTGAACAGATGTCATGGGATTGTAATATTTGTAGGTAATTATTCTCTAATATGGTCCATCTTGCTCAAAATTTAGGTGACACGTACCAAGAGCAGGTGGAAATGCACACTAAAGGATGGCATCATGCACATAAATAATAAGGACATTCTATTCAACAAGGTTTGTCACTGTTGAAGGAGAACATGTACTGTTATTTTCTATTTTTCCAATTTAATTTATCGAATTGTCATAAATCTCTGCAGGCGACAGGAGAGTTTGAATTCTGACTTGTTGGAGATGGTGCTTTCATGACGCATGATTCGGAGATGTCATTTAGTGTTTCGTCATCTTTATTTGATTATACTTGTTAAGCGAATGATTCAGGAAGAGGAAAATCCTTTTACCCTTTCGTGACTGTTGTTTTGATGTTGGCCTCTTGTACATAGAGAATGAGCAATTTTTGGCCTTTACCTGATGATTACAGACTCTGGCATTTCCTTAAGCCCAGCAATTGTAGTATGTGGTTCCTTTAGTTCTGTAGTTTTGGTTAAATTTAGCAATCCTTTGTATGATAATGATGCTTAATTTTGGCATAAACTTCATCCAGACCTCCCGGCTGAAAATGTGTAAACTTTCTTTCTCACCTCAATCCTACTGTGGCTAGGTACTTTAAGATCTTTTGTCCTTGCCGACACCCTTACTCTTGCAGAATCATCCTATCTTCCATCTGCAGCATGAAGCTCCATGTTGTTCTTTTACTTCAGGGTTAGAAATTGTGATGCTGCTTCTTCTACAATGTCCTTCTTGTCTGTACATTCTACGAGTTTCAAAGAGCACCCAAACATATTCGTTAGTTTCAATAGGCATGTTTCCAACAATATCAGTTACTTCTTTCAAAAGTTCAGCTCGACCAAGGAGATCAACCATGCACGAGTAATGCTCTCTGCATCCTAAACTTTCTATCATTCTGACCACAAATACATGTTAATGAGACCATTTCTCACCAAAATATTTTCATCCACCAAATTCCTAGTGGCATAACCATGGAGCTCCGTGCCAACGTTCTATGCCGCCAACTCTGCAGAAACATAAAAGTAGATGATGGAGCCCCTGAAGTGGTATTGTGGGAATCAACAAGTTCATGATTGGCGCGTGTTATGTCCTCCCTTTTCTCTTTAATGTCTTTCACTTTTTGCTTCGTTACCCTTTTCACTTTATTTCTGAATAGATAGGTTCCTCTCATTCCTTGTTCTCTCTCTTGTGATGGGGATCAGGGCTCCTTTTCGGAAACTTCTGCTCTGCATTTACTTTTCCATTAATTCATCGTGCTAAGATGAGTGATGAACTTGATAGTTCTATCGATCTTCACACTTACTCACGTATTCAAATGAAAATTCTCTACTGCTTTTGTTTTTCTTTTGCTATCACTCCTCCAACAAATTTATGATGATTTCATCAGTCTCCAAGAACAAGCAGGAGGCGCTTGTAAATGTATTCTCTTGATGGATAAGGTTGAGAAAATTTGACAATATCTTAGGACTCGTTATTTTCAACGTAATCTTCTCAATATTTATATTTTGTAATTAGAGGTTCCCTCTCCAAATGATTATTTTATAAAATTTCGTATCATATCAGATGAGCTCGAGAATTTTCGTTCAGATTCAATTTGTGCTTGCAATGTAAATGCACTTTGTGTTAGAAAATTTGAAGATCACGTCATGCAACATTCTCATGTTCTTTTAATGGATCTTTTATCTTTCATCACAAAAAAAATTGTCATGTGAGTTATAACTTTTTCTATGTCCTTTTTCTTATTTCAAATTTTGTTTTGATATTTTTTTCTTATATTCCTAATTAATATATAAATATATATTAATATGTCTAGGCAAGATGTCTCCCAACTAAAATATTTGATTTAGTTAGAATGAGTAGTTTTCAACCGAATTGTAGTGTCCCCTCTTATTGGACCTCCCTCTTTTTTATAATGAATCATTCATTTTTTTCTCATTGTATTCGGTCCTTTTTTAGTTATCTTCCAAAATTAATCATTATCTTACATATCCAGTAAAATTTCAAAATCACTCCTAAGAAGAAAGTGGAATTTTAATTCATTATTTCCAGAGATCAGTAACATGACTATTTTACCATATAAATTGAAAGTGTATTTTAATGCTATTCACATAAATTCAAAGACGGTTGTGCTTGAGTTTTGTAAAACGATTTGGGTTTGATTAAATTATAAAAAATTAATTCCATGAAAACAGTTCTTTTTATCCAACAATAGCAACTCATAAATATCATTCCAAAAAGTTTTGCCGTTGATAATTTCAATTATATTAATAAAGTTGTGAAAAAAAATTAACCAGAATTTTTTTTTAAAATGTTTATGCATGCAAGCAAAGAAATACACATGGAAATGAAGTATTGTGTTTGAGATTTAACTTGAATTGGTTTACATATTCAAAATTACTGAACATGCAAAGGTTATTGCATTTCCTGGAGGCTTTTTTTACAGGAATTTAGAGCCACCAATAATAATTAAAAATGGATAAAATCAATTACTTTTCATTAGAAATTAAACACATGTTCCCAATAATTTATGCACCTATTCAATCAATTCAAGTAGATGTCTTTGTCTCAGAAAATCAATTATATTTTATAACTTTTTTATTTAATTTATTTTTTATTCTACTTATATTTTTTTAACTGAATGATGCGATTTAGATGGGATTGTCTTTATTCTCATTAAGTTTTCGTTATACTAAAAAGGTTTGGTTTAGTTTTCATAATATAAATTCAACCCTACTAAAATAGTGTATCTTGAGAAATTAAAAACTCATAAAGTTAACTTTTGTGGACTCTAAACAAGTAAGTGTTTATTCTAGAAAAATCACATGGCTATTTTTTTTACTTCAAAAACATACTAAAATATCATAAAAAGTAACTCCAACCCCAATTAACATAGATCTTTGGTATATTAAATGAAAATAAAATGAGTAGAAAAATATAAGTAGGTGGTGTTTAGTGCGATAGATTGAAAGGTTAATTAATTTTAAAAATTACTTCTTATATTTCATTTACTTTTACTCATCTCTTTTTTCACCAAACCCTAAATCTCCATGTAAACAATTCTGTGACTAATATTTAAAACATTTGTAAAGTTTAGTAGGTTGTATGCAGGAAAAGGGCACCAGAATGGGAAGGTGGTCCCTGGTTAGGAAAAGGAAGCAAAACCCAATAATTGAAGTTTAGAAGAAAGTGAAATTGAAGAAGAAAATGCAGAATTTGATGAAGGGGTCACTGCCACCATTGGTTGGTGTTTTTCTGAGAGATAAGCTTTATCAGCAGTAACTTAATTGGAATATTAATCATCCCTCTAACCACCACACCAACCAAACCAAACAACCTAATAATGCTTCTGCTACACAACAACAGTGCAGATTGGAATACAAAGTTGGTAAATAAATCTTTATAATACAAACTAGTAAAAATATGGTTACTGGGTCATTTTCTGTCTATTCTTAGACCTATTTCTTACCATTTCCACGTTACTCAGTTTACTCATTTTGAATCCAACTTGTTTGTTTTGGGTCAACACATCAAACACTTGGTATACGCCAAAATCAAACTAACCCAACCACTGTACGTTGTAACAGTGCTTCGTAATTAAAATTATTTTTGTCTCTGTCAAACTTCTCTGTCGGTGGAACAAGCCATGCAAAAAAAACACCCTCAAAGTAAAATAAAAAAAGCAAAAGAACCAAAAGGTGTGAACACTGATGCTAATCTTTTCGACTGAATGATTTAGCAGATTAAACTATGACTTGTGCGATTAACCTACAAATATTTTATATTGTCCCACACCGAAAAGAATATAATAATTGCAACCGGTGGCCTATTATAAACGATGAATAATAAATGGAAGAGATTAAATTAAAATAAAATAATGGTTGTGCAATGCAAAAGAATAAAAGCATATACAGAAAATATAATAGAAAAATTGAAATCTGTGAAAAAAAAATAGTGGTAGTATACATTCAACATGCTAACAACTGTCAGTCACCGACTGAAACCCCGTTGCCATTTACACGCATTCAAGTAATTTATGAATATGAACAAACTCTCAAAAAATATACCAAAATAAAATTAAAACAAAAAGAAAAAGAAAATTAAAAAAAAAAACAATTAAGACAAGTTACACACCTCTTTTGTTGTGTTTTGTGTACATGCAGATCAAACCGTCCACTTCCAGATCTTGAACCTAACATCCACGTTGCACTTGGCGTTCGAGGTGGACGCCGTCGCGGGTTTCTTGCCGGAGGGAAGAGTCACTCTGATTCCGTCGCATGAGACTCTGATTCCGACCTTTGGGGTTTGCAAATTTCCCATTTTGGCCTTAACTTTCGTCTCCAAATTCACCTTCAGCGGTAACCCGTTCTTGCTCTTCATGCTGGACTTCAATTGTGACGCGTCCTCGCTCTGGAGCGGATGGCGGGTGGTCACAATGGAGGTTCTGATGAGCGTGGTGTTCTTCTTGCCGTGCAGGAAGGCGGGGACGGTGCCGTCGCCGACGTCGACGCTGCCGGAGAGGATGGAGATGGAGGTGGGGTCGTAGGCGAAGAGGATCTTCTTGTTGGGGTTTGTGGCGGAGACCGTGACGTCGAAGCGGGAGTTCAGGGCGGAGGAGGAAGTCAGGTTCAGGTACGAAAGCTTCAGCGACGTCACGGTGAAGGTGGGGCGGTGGGGGCGGTAGAGCAGGTAGAACACCGTGCCGGCGATGCCGAGCAAGAGGAGTAGGACGAGCACGGTGAGGATCAGCCAGAAGCAGAAGGTGCAGCAGCACCGGCGCTTGCTCCGGCGCCGGTGGTGAGGCTGCGGGCGGTAGGTGGGGCGGGTGGCACCGTAGAGTTGGGCCTTTGTTGCTGGAAAAGCAGGGTTGGCGGCGGCGGATGGTTTCGCCGAAGGGTAGACCCTGTCTGTCATGGCGATGGTGTTAAGTGTTTTTTGTTTAACTGAAGATGTTGTGTGGGTGAAATGATAAGAAGAAGAGATGTTTTATGAAGAAGAGAATGAGGAAAAAGATGTTTTTGTTTTCCTTTTTGCTTTGTTGACTGAGAGAGAGAAACACCAAATCTGAGAAAGTGGTGCTACTGCACTATGAGAACTGAGAGTGGTTATTAAGAGGTTGTTTAGTGATAAATATGGATTAAACAGTGATTAGAAGTTGGAGAAAGTGGGGGTAAGATAAGAAAGATGGTAACGTTCTAACCACACCCTTTAGCTGTATCCACCTTTCTCTCTTCTCATATTCGGCGCGTAGAAACACAGCAACCAAAATGCTTAAACACTCCCATCATCATTCTTAAGGTCAACTTGTTTTTTCTCCCACCTAATTAAAACTTCGATGTGGGATTTGACTACATAAACCAACTCCTTCTTAACTTAAAGACACATTAATTATTATTTAGTTCAAGACAACTAATTTCTTTTTGATATTACTCACCCACCACCCACTCAATTAAACTACTAATATGCATGTTCCTTACTCTTTCTTTTAATTATTTGTGAATTAATTAGTAATAAGTTGCATTATATAAGTTATTTATTAATTGCAATTAAAAGAGATTAAATGTTGGCGTGAAAGAAACGCGCCGTGTTGAGAGTGGAGGAGAATTGGGGTATATGTGATGTGAGTGTCTTCCAACGTGCGAAAAACTCAAGCAATGAAGGCGATGTTCATTATGAAGCTGATGCAGTGACTTCATTGCTTCAATTCTGTGTATGATCGGACGGCCACGGTTCCCCTGATTTCCTCATACCACCAAATCATTGCTTTCTCAAATACACAAATAAACTACCATAATTAATTATTCACTAATCTTTTATTTAATCATTCACAGAATTAAAATTAAAGTCATTAATACAAGGTTATAGAAAAGTGAGTGTCGATTGATTCTTTCCCTTTTATTTATTGTTTTGCACATGTGGTATGTTCATTATTTTATCTTGCAACTAGGGTTAGTCCTGTGAAAATAAAATCCCCAAAAAAATGGATATAAATTAATTAATCCAAAAAGCACTAGAAAGTGGCAGAGAAATTGTCCATGAGTTTGTTGAGTTCTGAAAAATGAGATTAGTTTTGTTGTGTTCACGTTTGAGTAGCCAGCTATATGTGATTCAGTTTTTAATGTATTTTTGAGAATGAGAGTTGTTAAGCTCCAGCTGGAATATTCATGGAAAGGAAAGCCTTTAATGGAATCCCACATTTTATAGGTGCTCATTCTCATCTCCATTCAAAATATTTATTATATTACTCAAAAATGTATTTTTTTTAACAAATGTTAAATTCAAACAAAAAAATTATCAGTTTGTTTTAATATAAGAACAAATTAATATACAAAGGAAACACTCACATAAATTTCACTCTACTTTTTATTTAATTTATGAATGTTATTGTTTCAACTTCAAGTATTGAAATAATATTGATATGATTAATTATTACATTCAAAATATTATCCGTTTTAGAACTCGAACTCTGGTACAAATTTGTTTTTAAAATGTGTTTTAAAGGATTAAAGTTGTAGGTAAGGATAAAATTGTGATAAAACTCTTAGTTCCAAAACAAACAATTTTTCGAATGCAGTAATTTATTCTAGTGATGCCATCTCAACAGACTTGTGGAAGCATTAACTCTATTTGTGGGAATCGAAGGTTCCAAAGACGAACCCGCATTTCCTTAGCTCTCTACTGAAAACTTGTTTCAATACACCAAATAGTCTCATATCACTTAAGAATCGAGGTTAATGCAAATTAAATACATTTTTCTCCTTTAATATTTTGAGACACCAGGTAATAGAATTCTAAACTTTAAATGAATAATACATCTATACATCAGAACGATATTAGTATCTTATAATATTTTACAATATAAGATAATGATGAAAAATAAATTAGATTATTTTAATAAATACTATTTTCTTCTACCTTATCTTAATAGTCAAAGAAGATATTTATTGAAGTAGCTAATGAGCGCCGTTTACAACATTAAATGATGCTATCATGCACTATTTCTTTGTTTTTTGCATTTGACAAGTCTCATTCACCTCTCTCCCTCCATTTGTAACAAGCTCTCTCATCCTTTTAATCTTCTTCTTTCTCTTCGTTGCATCCTTCCACTTCCAATGTTGTTGTATCCCTCCATCTCCAATGTCCTTGCGTCTCCCATGGCCACTACCACTTCTTCCACACATTACTTATGTTGTTGCCAGCACTACACCTTCTACCACCACCACTACCTCAAAGTTTTCAAGTTTTTTTATTAACAAAGAATAAATAAAATAAAATAAAATGAGACACTTCAGGACTGTTCCAAGACACTTCAGATGTATCTCAATCCTTATACAGAAAGTGATCAAAGTCAACCTGCTCAACACCTAATCTATAGACATTTTTCAGACTCTACAAACTATCATACCAATCTTCAAGATTTAAAGGAATAGTAATAGACATAAAAAAAAATCATCATTGTAGGTTCTATATATTTATGAAATTTATATTACGAATACATATTCTAAATATTTAGTACATAGAAATACCAATTTAATTTTTTAAAATAATGTATATATGTTAGAAACTTTATGTGTTAGAAATTAAACAAAACTTTAGGGAAAAAAGTTGTATTGGGAAAGTTAGGCATTTGATTCCAAAATTAATATGTTATTCCATTTTCTATTAATGTATCATGTTGTAATTTTGTATACCTTTGGTATGTTAAATATACTGGTATTGAGTCTGAATGTTATCCCACTGATAAATTATATTGTTTAGGTTTTTTAAAGTTTATATTTTATATTGCTAAAATTTGTCATATATTTATGATATATTGTTTTGAGTGAATCTTAACCCGTTTCCCTTTGAGATTCAATGTATAGACTACCTCCAATTAAATTAATTTTAATTAGTTATATTTTTATATTAATATAATAAGGAACAATAGAGTGACTTTTGTATTTGAATGTAGACCATAGATCATGGATAATTGAAGATTATTGGAAGCAATTAATGTAACACTTAAAATTTTCTAAAGAAAACACAATTATGTTTTCAAATATGTTATTATAAAATATAACTAATATTTATTATACGGTTGAAATTTTTTAGTTCACATTGAGGACACAGATAGAATTGTAGAAATTGATTATGAGTGGAAAAAATATTTTTTATGTATTAGAGTTAGTATTTGTTATGGCTTGATTTTAGAATTGAGATTATAAGAAATAAATCTATATTTATGATTAACTTATAATTCACTTGTTTTCATATATCCATTTAAATAGTCATGATCCAAAAGTATTAAATATCAACTAATTAAAAAATAAATATTATTAATTATTACAATAATTAATTTAGATATTATTTTTTAAATTAAAAATTATTGATATGAAAATTAGTTTTTATAATAATAATATTTATAATACAATTAAACACTATATTTTTAGTAACTAGTGATCATAAAAAAAATACTTGTTTATTTAGAGATAATTTTTTTTAATTTGTATAATTATAAGCTATTTTTAATCACTTCTAATATATTCTAGAAACTACTCTTTAGTCAATAAAAATAATAAAATTAAAAAATTAATTTTTAGTTTTTAATTATCATATCATTAGAGACTTAAATTTTTTAAATATAATTAAAAGATAAATTTTATTTTCGTACAAACATATTTTTTTCATGAATAAATATTGTATAAATACAGAAATATGACTTTTCTTTAAATTAAAAAAATATATATATTTTGAAAAGTGAAAAATATCACACTTCCTAAATCCCAGGCCTATTTTTATTCAAAGTGCTTTTAACTATAAATTTATGGATTTAGATTTATTTTTTTTAAGTTTTTGGTATTGTTTATTCACTGTGTCTTTAAAATACATTAGTTCCAATATTTTAAAAAAATTATTTTTTAATATTTCAATAATCTGTGTATTACCACCCAAAAACATAAATTTAAACTCTAAAATTATGTATAAGTGCATTATCAATGAACTTCAACACCATCAACAAATAATTTAGACACATATTAGAAGGTTTGTGTTAAAATTTCTTCATTTCCTTCTAATCTCATTTTTCAGTAAAAAAAATATTTTTTTTTCTACTTTGAGCTATGGTATATAATATAGAGTAATTTACTCTTAGACGTTGGGTTGTTAAGATATAAGAAACTTTTTATTTATTTATTTATGTGTGTCGTATGATTAATATAATAAAGTTGAAAAAAGAATGCAATGTTAAAGTTGAGGCAACTTCACCGACAGAAGTGAGAATTTATTAATATTTGATTTTTTGGAGGCTACCAAATGCCCACTCTCTATGATGGAGGGTTAGATGCAAACCAACTACCAAATCTTCTTCTACAATTTTTTTAATATTTTTTTTCTATCACTACTTTCTTTTACTTACATATATTATTTATTCATAAAAGTAATTTTTATTTTTTGTTAGGGATTTTGAAAGGTTGAAAGTTTTGGAGTGGTTTCCAAAATGATTTCATTGAAATATCACTGTTATATGTATTATATAAAATAATATTTTTTTATTATTTTTTTTTTCTTTTTATAGTTTTTTTCATTTATTTTTATTTTCGATAAATCATATAACAACATATTTATATAACAACTGAAATCGAAAATACTTATTTACCTAAGATAAAAACCATAAAAAATCCTTACAACATCAAATTTCAAAAAATATTTTATATAAAAAACAAAATAAAAACTTCTAAAATATTGGTTTAAATATAAATTTATTTTTTATCGAAATAATGTCAAACAAGTTTTCACTAGATTGGTTATACATTCGAGCAATTATATCGATCTTTTAATCTATCACATTCAAATAGTACAATATTTAAGTGAGAAAACAAGAGAGAGTAGTATTGTGTTTATAATATTTAATGCATTCATAAGTTTATTTTTATGAATACTAGAATAAAATTTAAAAAAAAATGAATTTTATATACAAGAATAAAATTTTAAATAAATTGAATTTCATATGGATGTTATTGAGTTTTTGTTATCAAATTTAGAAACTAAATAATTGGTAGTTAAAACCTTAATTGCTAATTAGATACCAATTTAAAAACTATTTAACAATAATAGAAACTAATTTAGAAACATTTTTTTTTAGTTTCTAATGATTTCTAATCTAGTTACTATTGCAACTAATTATTTTGGTATCTAAAAAAATAATTTCTATTTCATGATTTTCTTGTAGTGTATAAGAAATTTTTTTCTTATTATCGTATTTCTGTCATAATAATATGTCTCTAATTTTACTTAAAAACTTTTTGTGAAATTAACAAAGTCAAATAATTAGTATAATAATCAAACAAAGAATAATTCTTATTTAAAATTAATAACATAATGACTCTTAGATATACAAATCTTTATAATACTCAGCTGAATATTCTACTTTAAACATAATTTATTCTATATCTAAGATGAAAATCAGTAAAATTCGACCACTCAATCAGTTGATATGAATATAATTTTTTATAACTTCGAATATTGATTAAAATTCATAAAACAATTTATTTATGCTTATTTTTATGAAATTACAATATTGAGAAAGTATATTAGATTTTGACTAATTTCAATCAAAGAAGCAAGATCATTAATAAACAATTAAAGTGTCTCCAAAATTTAATATAACTTGTTTACCAACTTATTTATTAAGTTAAGTAGATTGAAAGATTTTAAGGAGAGAAAAGTTTATGAAATAACTAAATTTTTAGTTCCAATTCACCGTTAAAAACTTCAGATAAAAATAGTAGTATTATGTATTACACATTTATGCACATATAACCTTATAATTATGTAAACTTTTACAATATACTTTAATGTCATCTTATTTTCTACACATTTACATTTTGATTTTATTTAGAAAGATATTTATGTTTTCTATTTATCAAGAATTGTTCAAATAAAACTTCTTTCCACTTTTGTAGCCTTACAAAATAATTATATACACAACACTTACCTTTTGTACACAATATTTAAAATTAGTCTAGTCAATGAATTGGTAAATATGATTTATCATATACTACATTAAATAACAATCAAGATAAAACTACAGAAAATCAAGTTGGGTGAATTTCTAAATTAGCATAAAATGTTTATATTAAGTGTTTTACATAGGTACATGGTAACGATGCATATATGTGAACCTTAAAAACAATTATTTATTTACATAAAGAATGTTTTTGAAAGAAAACAATATTATTTTTAAATATCAGTTTACGTTTTACCATTATTTTTTATTCAATTTTTTTGATGGATTTTCTTCAATCTTTGATCAATAAATTGGATATTTTAAAGAGGTCTAAATCAATCATATAGTTGATTAAATTGGTTAAAAAAATATGTTTTTTATATTAGTTTTTTGAAATATCTATTAACTTTGTTGATATTGTATGAGACTCTTATCCTTGGTCAAGATCATTGATAGAATATTTTGCAGGTGACGTGAATATAATTTTCATAAATCCAACAAATGTTATTTAATACAGTATAATTAACACATACAATTTCTCTTTCACCTCCCCATATCTTCCGAGACATCTCCATATTAATTGTAAAAAGTCATTTTTAACATTTGTAAAAAAATTAAATAACTCAAAATGAAGCTACACCTCAAGTGCACTCCTGCACCTCATGTCTTCCTTCTAGTTGCAACACTTTTATTCTTCTCCAATTACAATATTTAAGAGAGCAGATTCGCCATTTAAACTGTGTGAAAGAGTTGACGAGAAGATTTGTTGTATTCGATATTTTCAGTATGAAGATAATTTTTTTATAGTTTTGTACTTCATTTTTGCACATTGTTGTTTTTGTTTTGTTTTGTGACTTCCAAAACAATAGAAAAATAAGTTAACGAAAACACAACCACCACTAGTAAAAACATTACAAAACTTACCTTAACTACCAAATTTCACCATCATCCACCACATGCAACTATCACAAGCAACCACCACTACCACTTGAAAATGAGAAGAAAACAACATACTCAGAAGGATAGTATTGAAATTTTAAAAAATACGGAGATGCATGAGGAAGATATGAAGGTGCATAGAGAATTTGTCATTAACACAATCAAAATATGGAATGTTATCTAAACTTCGATGTTAACCTGATAACATGTCCTAATCCAGGCCAAATGTCAGAGGTCCATGATGATCTTATAAATGTGCACACCAATATCAAAGAGTAGTTATTACTCTCACCTATCTTATACTGAACTCTAACTTAGACATCAAAGTAACTTTTACATCTATCTTACCCATTGATTAAAACCTCGCTTACAATATCATTAACAAGAATTAATAGTAACGCAAAGAGATAGAAGAAGAACCGATCCGAACCTCTTGTAAGAACAAATATAATTAATGTGAAAATACTTTATTAATAATCACAAGTACATGTACTTAGCTTTAACACTATCGAATCAAATGAATAATATTTTTAGTAGGACAAATTTAAAATAATTTTGATTTGTGAATTAAATTCCTATCTAACCTCATAACTCGTCGCAATAAAACTGTTGGGTATTTGAAGACATGAATGTTCACTAACTTGGTTAAATCAGACAGATCAATAAAAAAGACTAAGACTCTCAAAAAACCTTTTTTTTTTTCATTTAAAAGGTTGAAACTCAAGATCTCATTCATGAAAAATGTCGGTGCTATATTTTCACGTAAAGTTGAATCAACAAAATGACTTTTAACATCATAAAAAAGGTTGAAGTGTTGTTTGGGACTCGTGTGATAGTTATCATTATTGGGAAGTGTTACAAAGTGAAGTTCAAAATCAAACGACTCATAAACAAAATAGACGATTACCAAGAAACAGACAAGAAATATGCCTCCATTAATCTTTAAGCTAAAATGTTCTCTTGTAGAAAATGAATGAGTTTTGTAAGTTATATAAATTAAAGGAAGAAGCAAAAGTGGATCATGTTCTGGGTGAATCATAATAACTAGAAAGAAAGTCAAATGATGTCATGTTATTTATTTGGTTCAACCAATGCACATGCAATTCACACAGTTAATTCTTCAGTCAATGTTTATGTCATTCAGTACTTTGCCTCTTCCCTCTCTTAAAATCAAACCACACTAACACAACTCCAACCCCACCAACCCTCTTGCAGAGAAGTTATTCTTTGATTGTACTGTGGTGTTTTTTTGGTTTTATCTTTTCTCAGTTCACTGCTCAGTTATTCTGAAGAACAATAAAACTGTCATTTCCCATGAAAATAGGAAGCGTGCGTGTCTCCTTCCTAAACCATTTCCTATGAATTTGGTTACCACTGTCGGTTTGCTTATATTTTAGTCTTTTTCATAGGAGGCTGTCCCTTATTGTGCTTCACAGTATATGCTGCTGCTAACTCCAAACAAACTCACTTCAATTTTACCCTCCTTGGGTTGTCGGTGAAAGATCTTCAGAATGGGATTGAAGCTTATTTTCCTGATAATTAAGCTACATTTTGTTATATGTACACCCCAGCTTCATGAATATACTGGTATGAGCTTCATTTACATGTTCTGATAAGTGGCTTTATACTTCTGCTGCATGTATGATTCATTTCAGTAGCTCATAAATTATTGTTGAACATGAATGGTGGTTCATTATACATTTAAGGTGTTTGTTTGTTTGGGAACTGTTCCCTTGTTTATGCTGCAAAATAAACAGATGGGAAACTGTTCCCTGTTTCATGTTGATTCTCCGTGAGACTGTGAATTTATAAATGAGCTTTGTCTTAGTTAGTTCCACCCTTTTCTCTTTTGCTAATCTTCACTGAGTGTGTTCATTGTTGAAGTGAAGAACAAAGCACTAAATTAAGACCTAAGTATGCTGGTCTGTTGTACTACAGCAATGCAATAATTTCGTTTGAATACTCATTGATTATTTAATTGAGAGTAGTTTTCGAATTATATACAAAAAGTTGTCACTTGAAGAGAATTTTTAAAATATTAACTATGCAGATAATTTAGGTTTAAACTCTTTGGATTTGTTTAAAGAGAAAAAAAAAGTTCAGATGAATGAATCTGAGCAGTTAGTCTCAGTAATTTAGCTTTCTTAGTATCTCTTTATACCCTCATAACAGGTTGAAGATTGTGAAATATACAGAAAAGCCTTGCATTTGGTCTTTGCTTTGACAGGCAAAAACAAGCAATGCAATTGAAGTAGCCTCACAGAACTAAACCCATCAATCTCAATAATTAGAGCCACCTATGGAGTTTTATTTCAACCTTTTTTTTGTTCCATTACTTCAACTTATTTAATAGTTTATAACTTCCTCTCTACCATGTTCAAACTTAAGATTATTCAAATTAACTTTTAAATTCTTTAGCCAGTTATTTGCACCATTCGAGAATCCGAAGCCCTTCAAGCATTGCATCCCCACCTACAGAGTCACCTAGTGGAGTTCCAGCTAGTACTACTGCACTTCCACCTTCCAAGGGATCTTCTAGAATTCCGAGAAGTATTGCACTTTCACCTTCCCAATCATTCCCCAAAAGGAAATGGATGCACAGTTCTATGGACTCTCCAATTCCACACCACAAGCATCACCATTCCCGAAGAAAGTTCAGCAACCAAGGTCCTGGACCAACCTTGCCAATCAACCCTCATACTCAACAAGGTTTGATTATCTGAAAAACAAAGTTCATGCACAATTTCAACATTTCTTGCCTTTAACACCTCAAAATCACAACATTCATTCTCTTCACCTAGGTCCTCCTCCTGTCTTCAAATCACAACATTCATTCTCTTCACATATGAGCCGGGATTTACATGCACCCGCACAAGCTCCTGCACCAGCACCAGCACCAATAGTTCTATCACACCACTTGAATGGTATTAAACATTCATTTCGGTCATTTCTATTACTTTTGTTTATTATGTCTTGTCTACCTTGATTGCTAATTAGATTTAGCACCCCATTCTTTGTGGCATGCTTTGTCCATCACCATCAGTGCCCTCTACTTCACCTAGAATTTCACCTCCAGGTTCATCAATGAAGAAGACAAGGACTCCACCACCCGCAAATGCTTTGGTTCTACCATCTCCACCGCCTAACAAAGGTATTACTATAGTCTACACTTTATCCTGCAACTTCAAAATTTTAGAGGATAGATATTACATCTTTACACTGATTCCTTCTCTTCAATAATCCCACCAAGTTATGCAATATATGTGTATTGATCTTATTCCTAATTGATCTTTAGATTGTATGTCTCTGACATGCTCTGAGCCCTTGACATATACACTTCCTGGATCACCTTGTGGTTGTGTTTGGCCACTCCAAGTTAAACTTTGCATCAGCATTGCAATATACAAGTTTTTTCCTTTGGTTTCCAAGCTGGCCAAAGAAATTGCAGCTAGTGTTTTGCTGAACCATAATCAAGTACGCATTGTGGGAGCCGATGCAACTATTCAGCAGCTTGAGAAAACCACTGTTCTCATAAACTTGGTACCCCAAGGAGTGAAATTTGATGATACAACAGCTTTTTTAATATATAAGAAATTCTGGCAGAGAGAGATTCTCAATGATGCTTCTACTTTTGGTGCCTATGAAGTGCTCTATGTTCATTATCCAGGTCATATACATTAACATAATTTTCTTAAGACCATTTTTTGTTAGTATTATATGAAGTCAATAAATGTAAGTATATTTGGTTTCATTTTTTTTTGGATAACATATTCAGGCCTTCCACCATCTCCACCTTCAAATGTTGATGGTATAGATGTTGAACCATACCCCAGTCACGACAACAATGGAACAAGGATGAAACCTCTAGGAGTAGATATCTCAAGGAAGCAAAAAGAAGGGAGTGGTGGAAGAGTGGTTATTATGATCATCCTGTCATCTTTTACTGCCTTCTTTCTATTCATTGGATTTGTATGGTTTTTTCTAACGAAATGCGGTTCCTGCACTCTTGAACCTGAACATATTCCAGATGCCAAAATTCCATCCACTTCAAAGCGATCAGGTAACTTAAAAGTACTGATTCTGTCAAAGTCTTGATGATACTTTAGATACCGTAATAGGAAAACTTTTGTTTTCTATCATTTCTTTAAACAAATAAGTGTCAAGATGATTTCTTTCATGCAATTAGAAATACTTCTGTACTTTGTTTCGAAATCTTTAAAATGGAAATATTGATTGTGGGGTACCCCAGATGACTGGAGGAGAGTACCAATACTGTGAGTGTCTATGTTTCAGACCAAAACTCATATCCAACGGTATTCTAAAAGCAAGTGAACTGCTTTCACCACAAAATAAAAGGGCGTCATAAATGTTTCATATGGAGTCATGTGACTAACACAGAACTATTCTTCCATCTTCTACTTAACAAAACTGTGTTTATTACTTTTAAATGACATACACTTATTTTGGAAAAAGTGTTTCTGTTGGGTTGGGAGGGTTCTGCAATGTCAGTTTCAATTATAAATATTTTCTTCAACCTAAATTGTATTGAGGGATGTTTGATTATATTGTGCTGTATTATTTGTATTTTACATGGGTTACAGTAGCAGGTGTGGTGGCTAGTGGTATGTGCATAGATTTTTGTACATCTAAATCTAATTTACTGCTTGAAATACTTGACTGGAAATCGTTGCAAATGTTGAGGAGTACCTTTATTTTACATTTTGGTAATTTTAGAAGATCAAATTTCATGGACAAAATTGATGCTTTACTCACTTTAAACTACTTCAGGAAGTTTGAAGTGTTAGTTTCAGGTTTTCTGGTTACAATGCTCATTTAGTCTTTTGTTTTTTGGGATTTATCCAGACACTGCTTTAAAAATCTTCATTTTAGCTATTTATGTGAGAGTCTCCATATTCAAGTAGTTGACAGTGGAATGATCATTAAGAATATGTCCAAAGCAGGTACTGCCAGTGCTAGGTCATTGATTTATGCGAGCATGCCAGGTTCTAGATCAATGTCCTTCAGTTCTGGAACATTGATCCATGCAGGATCAGTTAAAATATTTACTTTGAATGAAATCGAGAAAGCAACAAATAACTTCAATTCTTCAAGCATACTAGGAAAAGGTGGCTTTGGTCTTGTTTATAAAGGTGACTTAAATGATGGCAGAGAGGTGGCTGTGAAGATTCTCAAAAGGGATGACCAGCATGGTGACCATGAATTCTTTGCAGAATCAGAGATGCTTAGTTGCTTGCACCATAGGAATTTGGTTAAACTGATAGGTATATGCACAGAAAAACAGAATCGCTGCTTAGTCTATGAGCTTGTCCCTAATGGCAGCGTGGAATCCCACTTACATGGTAAGCAAAGTCACTGATGACAAAGTCATCAACACTTTTCTCTTTTCATGTGATGACAAATGATTGTTGTTACTTGAGATGTCAGCCGAACTGAGATGTCAAGTTTCATAGTGATGCCTAACATGAAAACTTTTATAAAAAAAAATCATCAACACTTTTGAAAGCCAATTCTTAAGAGTCTGACTTCTGAATGCTATAACTTGTCGCTAGGTGTTGACAAGGAAACAGAACCACTTGATTGGAATACCCGGATGAAGATTGCACTTGGTGCAGCTAGAGGATTAGCCTACCTTCATGAAGATTGTAATCCATGTGTCATACACAGGGACTTCAAATCCAGCAACATCTTATTGGAATATGATTTTATACCCAAAGTTTCAGATTTTGGCTTGGCAAGAACAACACTGAAGGAGGGAAACAAGCCCATCTCAACACATGTTATTGGAACATTTGGGTAACAATCTCTTCCTAGACCTTTTATATTGATGATTTTTTGAGTCATGGACATCATAGTCAAATTATCGAGCTTTCAATGCACTACTGATTTTGTCTCAATGTCATCTTGTTTTGAAGCTACGTAGCTCCTGAATATGCAATGACGGGACATCTTCTTGTCAAAAGTGATGTTTACAGCTATGGAGTTGTTCTCCTTGAGCTTCTAAGTGGAAGAAAGCCTGTGGATTTGTCGCAGCCACCAGGTCAAGAAAACCTTGTTGCTTGGGCTCGTCCACTTCTTACAAGCAAGGAGGGTCTGCAGAAGATCATAGACCCAGTTATGAAGCCTAGTGTTTCTGTTGATACCATTGTAAAGGTTGCAGCAATTGCATCCATGTGCGTGCAACCAGAAGTCACACAGCGTCCTTTTATGGGTGAAGTTGTTCAGGCCTTGACACTGGTATGCAGTGAGTTTGAAGAAACAAGAGTTCTGTAAGACCCTAAAGTCTTTTAGAAGAGGACCCTGCAATTGATCTTGCAACAAGAGTGTTCCAACATAGTTATGAGAACCAAGGTAGCAATATTGTCATCATAAGCAATGCCCAAAAGGGGCAAGGAATTTGTTTATTGTTACTTATTATCATGGATTAGAAGTTGATGTTACAAACTTTAGGAGTAAAACATGTACTTGAAATGAAGTGATCTATTCATGTTACAATTGAAGAACAGAAATTTGAGACCTATGCTGAAGTAAAAATCAGACATGAAACACATATAAACTGATTTTAATTTCCAAATGCAGATTACTTCTTTTGTCCAAATTCCAGTATAATTAAAAGACTTTTACTGTAGTTTAATTTTTGAGGACTCCAATCTTTTTGTAAGGTTCCTTTCTTTCTTTTGGTTGGTCTTAATGAAAGTTACTTGTTTTCTATTTTATCAGTTTATAGTACTTGTTTAATTGAGACTATATTTATTCAGTTTATATGTTGTTTTTTTACTTTCCCTAGAGTTTAGGGTTCAGTTTATATAATACTTTGGTCTTCATTTTATGGAGTTATATAATCTTGGTTTATTTTATGGACTCTATATTTACTTGGTTTAGTTTATGGACTTTATAATCTTTATTTTATGGACTTTGATACTTGCTGAGTTTTGGGTATAATCTTTTTATTTCAAGAGTTTATATATCATTATTTTATTTTATGAACTTATACTAAATAGCGTTTTGTGGTTAGTTCCTTTATTCAATGGAAAAATTGTCAGTTCAGAAATAAGCATTATTAAACTGTCAGTAAATTATCAGAGTAGCATCAATCCTCTGATCTACTAAAACAAACCACACAATGTATCATAGAAACTTAATCAATGAACTCAAATATTATATAACTTAACATAATCATATTCATAACTAATCATTTTAGGGCTGTGTCCCAAAGGGAGCCCTTCCAGAAATTCTCGGAAGGCCTAAGATATACTTCCTAGAACTTTTATTTATCAGTGTGTATCAGTTTATATTGTTTATTTTATCAGTTTATATTACTTGGTTTTTTTATTTTATTAGAGTTTATATATTACTTTTTTTTTATCGGAGTTTATATATTTACTTGGTTTACTTTCCCTAGAGTTTATTATATAATACTTTGGTCTTTTCATTTTACGGAGTTTACATAATCTTTTATCTTACTTTATGGACTTTTATACTTGTTGAGTTTTGGGTATATACTTTGATCTTTAAATTTTATGGAGTTTATATTTTATATAATTTATTTTATGGACTTTTATTAATCAGAGTTTGGTTTTTTATTTACTATGTTTTCTTTTTGTTGTAACTCCTTTTATTCAATGGACAATTGTCAGTACAAAATTATTCCATGAAACTGTAAATTATCAGAGTAGATAAACAAGCTACAAAATGTACAATAGACAAGCTTCTAATTAACTTACATATTATATACCATTAACATATTTCAAACTCACAATTTTAGGGCTTTATCCCAAAGGAAGCCCTTCCAGAAATTCTCAAAGGCCTAAGATAGACTCAGGCCTAAGAGGGGGTTTGGAAATAGTTTTCAACCAGCAATAGACGCGCCTCGGTTAGAACCTCACTAGCTGCGTCATTGCCCCAAGCGCAAAGATAATTACAAACGTCATCGGACGAGTTATTTATTAGCACTTGTCAGTCTCAACTAATACTACAGATTCAATGTGGGACTTCAGCCAGTGTATCATGGCCAGTTTCCACTTGCTGACTTTCCCAGCTATATTCCAATGATAGATAGCATTCCTCCTGTTCTTTTAAGTGTTTTCTACTTATCCAAGTCTAACAAAAGGTGTTTTTAAAGCACTAAAAAAGCAAAGGTTTCTCTCATGCAATCACATGTATATATTGTAGAACATCAAATTGTAGATTAAGAGAAACTGAAAAAGATGAAGAGGTTTTAGTATAAATTACTTCATGACTCAAAGGATGGAGAGAATACCTACTAAGGGATTGGATGTGGTGAAAAGATAACACAGAAAAGCTTTCTGTAGCCACTCTCATACTGTAGAATGAGAGTCTACACCCCTAATTTCATATTTCTCTTACAGCTTCAGATTTTTTTCCCTAGCCTCTTATATCTCAATGTTTTATTCAATTTATAACTGTTTATTTAAAATATTTCAAACAACATTAATGTTTTTCAGATATTGATAATATTATGTTGTATTATTTGTATTTGTACATAGTTTGTCTGTGTGTGAAGGGGAGAGAGTAAGATGGTTGAAAAGCTTGATGCTGAATAGAGCTTCTAATTGTTTCCGTTTTCTGTTGCCACCATTGCAACCCATTTTTATGATCTCTCCTTCAATCTGCCACCTTCACACGCAACGATTCTATGTTACCCACAGTCATGAACTTGTTGATTCCCTCCACGCCTTTTTCCAACGTTGCCTCACTCTGCATCAAGCTCGCCAGGTTCACTCCCAATTGCTTCTCACCGCCGCGCATCGTTTACCCTTTTTGGCCGCCAGCCTCATAGCCGTTTACGCACGTTTTGGCTTTCTCTCTGACGCTTGCAAAGTGTTTGCTGCAACCCCAGTTGAGGGACTCCATCATCTTCTTTTGTGGAACTCCATTATCAGAGCCAATGTATCTCATGGCTACCATCAACGCGCGCTTCAACTTTATCTTGAAATGCGAAAGCTTGGAATTTTGCCCGATGGCTTCACTCTTCCCTTGATAATACGGGCTTTCTCGTCTCTGGCTATCTCTGATCTCTGCAGGATTGTCCATTGTCATGCTTTGCAGCTGGGGTTTCGGAATCACCTTCACGTCGTCAATGAACTCGTTGGTATGTATGGGAAGCTCGGGCGAATGGAGGATGCTCGCCAACTGTTTGATGGAATGTCTGTTAGAAGCCTGGTCTCGTGGAATACTATGGTTTCGGGTTATGCCTTCAACTGTGATTCTCTTGGTGCTTCTGCAATTTTTAAAAGAATGGAGTTGGAAGGTTTGCAGCCGAATTCGGTGACGTGGACCTCCCTTTTGTCGAGCCATGCTAGATGTGGGCTTTATGACGAAACTCTTGAGATGTTTAAGGTTATGAGGACAAGGAGAATTGAAATCAGTGCTGAAGCATTGGCCGTGATGTTGTCTGTGTGTGCTGGTATGCTTCAAGTTGACTGGGGAAAAGAAATCCATGGGCTTGTTGTTAAAGGTGGATATGAAGATTATTTGTTTGTGAAAAATGCGCTGATAGGTACATATGGGAAGCACCAACATTTGGGGGATGCACAAAAGGTGTTTTTGGATATAAAGAACAAGAACCTAGTAAGTTGGAATGCTTTGATATCGTCGTATGCTGAATCTGGATTGTGTGAGGAGGCCTATGCAGCATTTTTGCGCATGGAGAAATCAGGTACAGATGGTCAATCCCCAGTGAGGCCTAATGTTATAAGTTGGAGTGCAGTGATTAGTGGCTTTGCTTATAAGGGGCTTGGTGAGAAGTCACTGGAACTTTTTAGGCAAATGCAGCTTTCCAAAGTAATGGCCAATTGTGTGACAATTTCCTGCGTTTTATCAGTTTGTGCAGAGTTAGCTGCATTGAACGTTGGCAGGGAGCTCCATGGTTATGCCATTAGGAACTTGGTGGGTGATAATATATTGGTGGGAAATGGTCTGATTAACATGTATATGAAGTGCGGGAACTTCAAGGAAGGACAATTAGTGTTTGATAGTATTAAGAGTAGAGATTTAATTTCGTGGAACTCATTAATTGGAGGTTATGGAATGCATGGACTTGGTGAGAATGCTTTAAGAAGTTTCGATGCGATGATTAGAGCTGGAATGAAGCCAGACAAAATCACTTTTGTGGCTATTCTATCTGCTTGCAGTCATGCTGGACTTGTTGCTGCTGGTCGTAACATTTTTTATCAGATGGCCAGAAAGTTTCAGATTGAGCCTAATGTAGAGCATCATGCGTGCATGGTTGATCTCCTTGGTCGTGCTGGACTTTTAAAAGAAGCAACTGATATTGTTCGAAACATGTCTATTGAACCTAACGAGTATATTTGGGGAGCTCTTTTAAACTCATGTAGAATGTACAAAGACATGGACATTGCAGAAGAAACAGCATCACAAGTTCTAACTCTGAAGTCAAAAATAACAGGGAGCATCATGCTGCTGTCCAATATATATGCTGCAAATGGAAGGTGGGATGACTTCGCAAGAGTGAGGATGTCGGCAAGGACAAAAGGTCTTAAAAAAATACCTGGTCAGAGTTGGATTGAGGTGAGAAAGAAAGTTTACTCGTTTTCAGCAGGTAATCTACTCCATTTGGGTATGGATGAAGTTTATGTGATCCTTGAAGAATTGGCCCTTCACATGGCGACTGAAAACTATAATTGATAGTTGCTTTTGTCAAGAATTTGTTTATGATCACTCATTGCTCTTGTTGCAATCTGGGAGCCAAGAGGGTAGATATTATTATATTTTGCAATGACTTATGCCCTGAACTACTAGACAATTGCACTCTGAATTTGAGTTATCTGGTAAATTTTGGCTTGGAATTAGTGTATACTTTGCCATGACTTAATGCATAGTGTCAATTACCTTTCATCCTGTTTTGGAGTGGGTTTAATATGTTTTAAGTTGTCATAAAAGTAAGCAAGTTTTTTTTTTTTTTTTTTATAATTTGGAATTAATATTTTGGTCTTGTAAAATATTATTTTTTTTTATTTTCATCTCATTATTTTGACATGACCTAACTTTTGAAAGAGTATCCTGTAAGAAGTTCTGACTACACCTTTTGATGCTGGAATCCTGGTTCAATCAATAGAGGATAGTCATAAGGTTTTCAAATAGTTTTATAATATAATCAAGGGCAAAGCCAAGATTTCATGAGGGTTTAGGATTGTTCTGTTATTGTAGAACCATCACATTCATTTTACATATGTAGGTTGCTCAAAGAAATATAGGAATAGAACTTTCCAGACATTTTTAATTCATGGTCTAATTTGAAAATATTTTACTTCAAACACAAACTAGCAAGAGTAAATAAGCAAAAAAAGTTTTTGCATGAAAAATACTTCAAGAGTTTTATAGAGACGTCTATTTCTAAATAAACCTACTATCATGAATCTTCGACGGTATGCATAAAATATAATTTCTGCCATGATGTTATTTATTAGTACATTGCAAAAAAAATATAAATTTTAAATATTAGGAAAAAAAATCCATCAGTAGTTAGAAAAGTTATAGGAGAAATTTGGAGGAGTAGCATAACAAATATTTGGTTATCCATACATCCATTCGCTCAAACTAAATATAAAAATCAAAGTGAAACCACTAATATATCAAAATATCACCTTATGCTTAACAACTATTAAACATACAACTATTTTGAATATTGTTTTATTACTGACAAACAATAACAAACATTTTTATATACTGCGGTTAAAACAATAACAACATACCTTTTATTTACAATTCATAGGATATGATACAAAATTTAAATGCACTTAAACCTTCTAATTATACATACCTAAATTCAAATTCAAATATTCACACATTAGAGGAAGCAAAACTTTAACTATAGATATAGATACAAAGTATGAAACTTTTAAAAAAATAGGCATATACAAGTGACAAACACATACTATTCTTTAGTAAAAAATTCATTATATGTTTATCATAGCTCCGTGAAAACACGATGATATATTATGATTATATATTTGTTTATACAATATCACACTCAATGTAAATTAGAGTTTAGGGATTAGGATTTAGGGTTTAGTAATTTTATTAATTAATATTGTTTGATTTTATATACTTTGAAGTAAATAAAATATTCTGTTATTAAGTTTGGATTCGTAGTTTTCATAAGAAAAAAATGTATTTAGTTGACAAATAAAATTTAGAAACTTCTGAATAAAATAAATGTCAGTCAAAATTTTCTTAGATCAAATTAAAAAACTTTTCTAGTCACCATTTTTTATTTTTTATAATAGTCTACCATTGAAGCTTGTCAATGAAGATGTTCAACGCGTGCTGAGCCATAAAATTATATCAAATGATCTAGAAAATAGTTTGACTTCCCCTTAAATGCAAACTATTCAATCACAGGAAAATAAACCACAAGAAAATAAGTTTGTGCAACCAATGAGAATAATGATGAAAGAACTTATCTGATTCATCTAATTGAAGAAAAAAAAAGAAAATTGTCATATATAACACAACTCAATCTCTCTTAAGCCTTCCACAAATCTTGCGATGTGTGAAGAGATCAGAAATTAGGATTGAATACTAATTATTCACAATCATTTATTAATTGAAAAACATCACGATTAAAATATCATTTCCACCATTTATAATAAAACATTACCCAAATTAGATACACTAAAATTTTCTCTTTTAATCGCTTAATATAAAATACAAATATTCAAAAATTAAAGAGATAAAAACCTTAACTATAATATCAGAGTTCTTCAAAAAACACTCTTTCAAAAATAGGCGTATGTCACCTAATGTGACAAACACACGGTATTCTTTAGTAAAAGGCGAAAGAATAATTCGCTATGTGTTTATCACATGACTCCGTGAAAACTAATTACACACCATTTGATTTTATATTATGATCATACATGTGTTCATACAATATCACATTCGATGTGGACTTTGGTCTGAGATGTAAACTTAGTTATTTTATTAATCAATTTCATTTGATTTTACTTATTTGATATCATTTGATTTAATTTAATTTTCATTTAATATAAAATTTGAAATAAGTCAAATATTCTATTATAAAGTTTTGATTCATTTTCATTTTCTATTATTATAAAGTTACAAAACATTTTTCTATAAAATATTATTAAATATTTTATAATGAAACATTATCAAAGAGAAAAACATGTTATAATTTTTGTTTATAATAGTTACAGTGTAATTTAAGTTTTTATCACAAATATATTTTCATAATAGAATATTATATAGTGAAATTGTTATCATGTTACAATACCTAATATACTAAAGTACTATATGGAGACCTTCACTAAACTCTATTAACAAACTAACATAATTTAATATTATGAAGAGTAAAACTTCTAAAATGAGATTTCTAGTTTCAACATTATTTCAATAAACACTACAAAATAATAAACCTTAATAGGTCTTTAGCTCTTAAGGGTAACTACATACCTACTTATAAACAGGTCTTAAAGATACCTTATAAATAGAAATTTAGCTCAGTTTTAAATTTAATTTTATGATATGTCAGTTTCTAAGTTTTTTAAACAAACCCTACAATTAAATAAACCATTAAATAATTATACAAAACTATAAACAAAATAATTTAAATAAACACTACAAATAAGTAAACCTTTTAATAATTATAGGGCATTATCCCAAAGGGAGCCCTTCCAGAAATTCTCAAAGACCTAAGATAGACTCTCATAGAGGGGGTTTGGAAATAGTTTTCAACCAGCAATAGACGCGCCTCGGTTAGAACCTCACTAGCTGCGTCATTGCCCCAAGCGCAAAGATACTTTACACTGTAGTCTGACAAGTTATTTTATAACAATATCTGTCACTCTCATCAATTGTGGTAATTGATGCGGGACTTCAGTTCAAGAGGCTGACTTCAGCAGTGACAACCAAGACGATATTCTTCCCTTTCTTTTCACTTTTTGCTACTTATCCAATCTCCTCATAAACTATTCTTCAACATATTTTAATATTTTTCCTATATTAAAAAACACTAATTAATTAGAGTTGTTCTTCATAGTAGCTAATTTTTAATTAGTTTCTGAAAGTTATTACATGGGTATACAGACTTAATCAACCTACACAGGAGACACTGAAAAAGATGAAGAGATCTAAGTATATATTAATTCATGATTGATTCACTAAATAGGAAGACATTTTCTGATATTAATATATTCCTACATAGTTTTGGATTAGAGATTAATAATATTCATATACATATTTCTCTTTCAATTCATCGAGTTATTTTCTAAAGATAAAAATTATAACGAAACACCAATTTTTGAAATAGATAATACTTATTCATTGAGTTGTCTTTTAAGGATAAAATAGTAACGAAATATCAATCTTTGAAATATTTTGAATGAGATGATTGAGCATAATAATAATTATATTGTTTTTTATTATTTATATTTGTATATAAATTGCATACTTGTGTTATGTACATTTGGAAAAATAAACCTATCCTATCCTATCCATCAATTTTAAATGACATACACTTATTTTTTTCAGTCTAATTTGTATTATATAGAGGAATATTTGATTATATTCTTTTGTATTATTTGTAATTTCAAATGGATTACAGTTGTATATGAATGGTGGCTAGGGGTATGAATTGGCTGGTTAATCTATGAGCCTGCATTATATATTCAAGAAAGATATTGAAGATTTATTACAATAAAGTAATGTACTCAATGCATCTTGGAGTAGACCCTAACAATTAGAAGCATAGAAAACAAATAGAGGTGTAAGAAGTTATGAGTACACCTTTTGATGATGGAATCCTGGGATAATCAATAAAGAATAGTTATAAGGTTTTCAAATAGTTTTATAATATAATCAAAGACAGAGCCAAGATTCCATGAGATTTTAGAATTGTTCTCATTATTGTAGAACCATCACATTCATTTTTACAAATGTTGATTGCTCATAGAAATAGGAATAGAACTTTCTGGACATTTATTAATTCATGGTCTAATTTGAAAATATTTTACTTCAAACACAAATTAGCAAGAGTAAAGTTCAGCAAAAAAGTTTATTGCATGAGCAATACTTCAGAAATTTTGTAGAGACGTCTGTTTCTAAATAAATGACCTACTCTGATGGATCTTTGTGGTATGCATAAAGTGTGTTCTATGCAACAATGTTATTTATAAGTAACAAAATATAAATTTTAAATATTAGAAAAAAAAATCATCAGCAGTTAGAAAAGCTATAGGAGAAATCTGGAGAAGTAGCATAACAAATATTTCGTTATCTACACATACATTTGATCAAATTAAATATAAAAAACAAAGTGAAACGATAATATATCAAAATATCACCTCTTATGCGTAATAACTATTAAACATGCGTAAAATTAAACATACAAATATTTTGAATATTGTTTTATTATTGACGAACATTTATCAGTTGAAAAATATTGTTTTATTATTGACAAAATTTTATCAACTAAAAGTGCAGGTTACAATAATAATTTAAATGCACTAAAATCTTATCATACATACATAAGTTCAAGTTTAAATCTCTCAATCAAAACTTTAACTATAGATACAAGACTCCTTCAAGAGAAACTCTTTCAAAAATAAGCGTATGCCACTTAATATGACAAACTACGGTATTCTTTAGTAAAAGGCGAAAGAATAATTCGCTATGTGATAATGCTTCGTGAAAGACAATAACTAACCATTATGTTATATTATGATCATACATTTGTCCATACCATATAACACTCGATGTGAACTTTTGATGAGAAATGTAATCTTAGTTATTTTATTAATTAATTTTGTTTGATTTTTTCTTATTTGATATCATTGATGTGATTTATTTTTTATTTAATATAAACTTCGAAGCAAATCAAATATTATGTTACTTTGGAATAATTTTTATTTTTATTATTATAAAGTTACAAAACATTTTTTACAAAAATATTATTAAATATTTAATAATGAAACATTATCAAAGAGAAAAACATATTATAATTTTTGTGTATAATAGTTACAATGTTATTTTAACTTTTTCTCACAAATATAATCTTTTATAGTAAAATATTATAAAATGAAATTGTCCTCTTGTTGTAATACCCACGATACTAAAGGTATGCTCTTGGTATCTAAATTCCATTTAGCTTATTAAGTTAATCATAGTCAGAGAACTAACTATAAATTGTATGCATAATAACTACACTTATTTTTGAAAGAACCTTGCTGTTTTAAGTGTTACCTGTTTATTGTTTATTCAGCTGCTCTTTTATTTGTGAAATTATTAATTTATAAGAGGTTAATTGTTAATTGAGTTTATCAGTTTTTCTAATTAATCTTTAAATTGATGTCTATAACTCTTAGAAATAATTAGTTACTTGTTTCTTAATAGTGCTGTTTGTTTTTTATTCTTGTTTTTCATTTATCTGATTGTATATACTACTTGGTTTTTATTTCAGTGTATACTAGTTGATTTTTATTTTATCAGGGTTACTGGTTTATTATTTATCAGTGTATAGTACTTGTTTTCTATTTTCTCAGTTCATATTCTTTATTTTATCAGTGTATATAGTACATGTTTTTTAAAACTATATATTACAAAATTATTTTTATACTGTATATTATTATTTATTTTATGTTATCAGTACAAAGAAAAGTACTTATTGTGATGACTAATAATACTACAGCCTAGAAATTGATGACATAAGACATATACTAGTAATTGAATCAGAATTTAAAACTAGCAATTATAGGACTTTATCCTAAGGAAGTCCTTCCAGAAATTCTCGAAGGCCTAAGAATGACTTAGGCCTAAGAGGGGGTTTGGAAATAGTTTTCAACCAGCAATAGACGCGCCTCGGTTAGTACCTCACTAGCTGCGTCATTGCCCCAAGCACAAAGATGCCTTAAACTGTTGTCTGACAAGTTATTTTATGACAATATCTGTTACTCTCATCAATTGTAGTAATGGATGCGGGACTTAAGTTCAAGAGGCTGATTTGAGCAGTGACAGCCACAACAATATTCCTCCCTTTCTTTTCACTTTTTGATACTTATCCAATCTTCTCATAAACTATTGTTAAAGATATTTCAATGTTTTTTTCTATATTAAAAAACACTAATTAATTAGAGTTGTTCTTCATAGTAGTTCATTTTTAATTAGTTTCTGAAAGTTATCACATGGATCTACAGACTTAATCCACCTATACAGGAGAGACTGAAAAGGATGAAGATATTTAAGTATAGAAAACAAATAGAGGTTTAAGAAGCTGTGAGTACATCTTTCGATGATGGAATCCTGGGAAAATCAATAAAATATAGCCATAAGGTTTTCAAATAGTTATATAATTTAATCAAGGACAAAGCTAAGACTCCATGAGATTTTCAGATTGTTCTCATTATTTCATTTTACAAAAGTAGATTGCTCATAGAAATAGGAATAGAACTTTCTGGACATTTTTTTAATTTGTGGTTTAATTTGAAAATATTTGACTTCAAACACAAAATAGCAAGAGTAAAGTTCAGCAAAAAAGTTTATTGCATGAGCAATAATTCAGAAATTTTGTAGAGCCCTCTAATTCTAAATAAATGAACTACTCAGATGGATCTTGGTGGGATGCACTCTGCAAATAAGTATATTAAAAAATATAAATTTAAAGTATTAAGAAAAAAATACAAAAACAGTTAAAAAAAACTATAGGAGAAAATTTGGAGAAGTAGCATAAGAAATATTTCTTTATAGACATGCATTTGATCAAATTAAATATAAAAAACAAAGTAAAATCATAACAAAATCTTTCATTATACATACCTAAGTTAAAAGATGAAATCTCTTCAAAATTAAAAGAACCAAACTTTAACTATGTATATAGAGTTTTTCAAGAAAAACTCTTTCAAAAATAGGCGTATGCCACTTAATATGACAAACACACGGTATTCTTTAGTAAAAGGCGAAAGAATAATTCGGTATGTGTTTATCACATGGCTCCGTAAAAACAAAGTACAAATCATTTGATGTTATATTATGATCATATATTTGTCTATATAATATCACACTCAATGTGGACTTTTGATCAGAAATATAACCTTAGTCATTTTATTAATCAATTTTGTTTCATTTTACTTATTTGATATCATTTTATATTATTTGATTTTTATTTAATATAAAATTTGACTTAAATATATATTATGTTGTTGAGTTTTGAATAATTTTCATTTTTTATTACTATAAAGTTACAAAACATTTTTTTATAAAAATATTATTAAATATTTTATAATGAAACATTATCAAAGAGAAAAACATGTTATAAAATTTATAAAGTTTTTGCATAATAGTTACAATGTAATTTTAACTTTTTCTCACAAATATAATTTTTATAGTAGATTATAAAATGAAATTGTCCTATACCTACAATACTAAAGGTACTGTATGAATACATTCATGAAACCCTATTACAAAACTTACATAATTTAATATTATGAAGAGTCAAAATGAAATATCTAGTTATTGTATGCATAATAACTACGCTTATTTTTTGAAGAGTCTTGTTTAAGGACTCTGTAGTACTAGTAAAATGTATTACTGTTTTAAGTGTTACCTGTTTATTGTTTATTCAGCTGTTTTTTATTTATGAAGTTATTAATTTATAAGAGGTTAATTGTCCATTGAGTTTATCAGTTTTTCTTATTAATCTTTAAATTGATGTCTATAACTATTAGAAATAATTAGTTACTTGTTTCTTATAGTGCTGCTTTTTTTATTCTTATTTTTCATTTATCGGATTGTATATAGAACTTGGTTTTTATTTCAGTGTATAGTTGTTGATTTTTATTTTATCAGGGTTACTTGTTTATTATTGATCAGTGTATGGTACTTGTTTTCTATTTTATCAGTTCATATTGTTTATTTTATCAGTGTATATATATAGTACTTGTTTTTTAAAAACTGTATTATACTTATCAATTTAGTATAATATTACTTTTTTCTATTTTAAGAATTTATATAAATTTTTGAATTTGTTCTGTACTGTTCCCCTTTTGAAACTGCAAGTAACATATCTACTGAAACACTAGACAAAATAGAAAAGTACTTTACCTACTGTTATGGCTACTGATATTAATTGATGACATAAAGCATATGTTGTTAAATGAATCAGAATTTATAACTAACAATTATAGGACTTTATCCCTAAGGAAGCCCTTCCAGAAATTCTCGAAGGCCTAAGATAGACTCAGGCCCAAGAGGGGGTTTGGAAATAGTTTTCAACCAGCAATAGACGCGCCTCGGTTAGAACCTCACTAGCTGCGTCATTGCCCCAAGCGCAAAGATACTTTATACTGACGTCTGACAAGTTATTTTATGTCAACTTCTGTCATTCTCATCAATTGTCGTATTGATGTGGGACTTGAGTTCTAGAGGCTTGAGTTCAAGGTTAACCAGGCGTTGAGGAGTTTCAATAACTTCTTTTTTCAGAAAATTCAAATCTAACCATAATTTGATAATCACTCTTCACTGACAATTAACAAATAAAATACATCAAGCTACGGACTAATAGTACTTCTTGTCTTCAGATTACAACCTTTTTTCCATTTTTGGTGAGATAATTTCATATTACACACTCATGACTCATCCTTAAATACCACCCTATTTCCCCAACCTGTCTCTTAGAATCTTCAGTCCCATGTACCTGTGACAAATAGAATATGTTATTAGGATATAAAAGGTGAATTATAATGTACATGACTGAGAATGTAATGTTTTCTATTTACATACCTTCCCATCATCATCACAGTAGCTTGAGGATTGGTTCCTGGTGACTCACTAAATGTAGAGCCATCTACCACACGGAGTCTGTCAACACCAAGAACCTTATGCTCAGAGTCTACCACTTTCCCCACATGGCACCCACCATGGTAGTGCCAAATAGTGATCACAGAGTCTCTACAAAACTGTTCTAGTGACTTTGTGTCATTGGGGTGTTTGGGTATGAGGTTGATATTAGCCTGCACACTGATGTTCAACATTTTCTCTGCGGTTTCTCTGTCACACATGGTGTAGTTTGAGACGTGCTGTGACTGAACAACCTTTATGGCCAAGCGGATACCCTCCACGCAGCGCTTAAGATCATAAGGGTGACTGAAATAGTTGAAGGTAACAGCAGGGTTGTCTTCCACGTTAGTGTTTATCAATCTCAGTTCACCTGTTGACCAAGGACTGGCAACTTTTGACAATATGAACCCTCCCTTGAATGCTTCAATTGGTATGTCTTTCTTGCTCTTCACAAAAGCCTCAACAGCTTCTCGTGATCTTTGCTTTGGTGGAATTGTTGACAACTGCCCAATCTGGTTCATCATGTTGAAAAGTATAAATGAATTCTGATGGATATTGGTTATTACTTGCTAATTTACTATGCAGGTTCCTTGATCATGTTTCTCTAGGGGCCTAGTTATTATGCATACAATGTGTAATTAGTTTTCTGTTTTTCTGGCTATGGTTAACATAATAAGCTAAATGGAATTTAGATACCAAGAGCATATTTAGTAGGAGTTACTTAAACTAAGCTACTGCTACATATAAAGCTAACTTGTGCAAGTAATTGTTGAATGTCAGAAAATGAGACTTATATTATACTATAGAACTCATTTTTAATTGCATGACTTCTAATAAATCCAATGTGCTCTAAGTCTCTAACATGATTCGTAATTGTGCACCCATAATAAGTAAATTTAGTGAATAAATTGCATACCTCAGCTGACAAGATACCATGGTGGCAGTGAATGCTGTCTTTGGACTGCCCAAAGCCACAACTAGTCTCAATGTACACACCCAGATTGGTTATACCCACAGTTTCTATGAGTGACTGCTGAACTGGTCTCTTGGAAGGAACAAAAATGGTGTTCATGGGATTATCTGCCATGCCTTTACCAACAAATTCATTGTCAAGCACTACAGGGATGTTGAATTTCTGAAGCTCTTCTTTGGGGCCAATTCCACTGAGCATTAGCAATTGAGGAGTGCCAATTGCCCCACTAGACACAATCACCTCACTCTGCCTCCCACTTCCCAGAAATGCCTCATGCTGCTTTCCATTTTCATCCTTGAAAATAACCCCAATAGCTTTTGGTTTTTTTCCTGCAACAGTAGCATCACCATTTTCAGTGATTTTAAGCTTCTCATAAAGGCCTTGAATGTTACAACTTTCAATTAGGAAACGTTTTCTTAATTGCATTCTCTAGATTACAGTGTGATGTCATGAGATATAGACAGATAGATACCTTAACATAAATGAGATTTTAAAGAATATGGTAAAAACTTAGTAACTCAATTCAAAGGCACAACAATTCTCTAACACAGAACTTTTTTGCTAAGATAAACACTAAAATAATTGAACACAAGCTCACAGAACTTCTCCAACATTCACATGAAAGGGGATTCTCCCATCAAATAGACCAATAATTTGATTATTAAAAATGTTTCTTAGATATGCATACCTGTTGTATCAAAAACAATCTTTTGGACAGTGGCATGGACGAGGACAGTGAGTTTCTGAGGGTTCCCAGTAGCAAGCAATTCAGCAGCAGTGTGGCGACGGCCAAATCTGTCAAAAATGGTTCCACCAACTTTGGTTCCATACTTATGATCATAGGTGAATCCATTAAAAGGAGACACACCAGCATCTAGAAGCCCGTCCCTCACTGCTCTCTGCCAATCTGAAAACTTTGGACGGTGAACAACCTGCTTCTCCACCCAAGGATAAGACTCATTCACCAGCTTTGTATCCCACCCCACCTTCCTTATAAATCTGCATTTTAGTTTACAAAATGTTCAGAGAAAAAACATGTTTCACACTGCACATTACCTATGTAGCATAGGTTTTCTTGTTTCAGATAATTTAAGATAGGTTTTAAACACACTTTATTATTAATGGAGAGATATCTCACATCGATCAAAAGTAATAAAATTTTGTATTATATAAACAAATGTAAAAGTTGCAAATTTAAATCGTAAATCTAATTTAATTAAACTTAAAATTTAATTTATAATAATCTCATTCACGTATTTTTATAAATTTTTCAAAAAGAAACTAATAAAAATGTATTGCTTATGAACTTGCTTGTTAAATATTTTATTGTATTATAATTTAAAGCATTTATTATCTTTTTAACATGATCCTTCTTCTCCTTCTAAATTAGTTTCTAATAAACATTTTTTTTAAATGATTCGTTAAGATAATTTAATTTTATGGTATATATTATTTTAGGCTTTGAGACTCTTTTAATCATCGTAAACAATACTTATTATACTAAAGTGAAGGAAAATCATTTAATATAATTTTTACTTTAAATTGTTTTAAAAACAAATATACATATTGTTTATATCTTTATTAAAAGAATTGTTTCCTTTTTTTAACTAGTCTCAAACGGTTTCCTTGGATCATAAGTAAACTAAGGATAAAAAATACACAAGTGAAAATTAAAAGGAAATGGATTAAAAAATATGTTATTGAGATGGATATAGATAAAAAGGAAAAGACAAAATAGGAATAAATAAATTATATCAAAACATTTATACTAATTAAAGCTAACTGTATTTCTTTTTAAACTTTTTTACCCAATTCTTTCTTAACTTTAAAAATCTCATTATTTTAAAATATTTATTAAATTTAATGTAATAAGAAAATTTCTTTGACTTTTCAAAACAGTAATAAGTAATAACAAAACAATGCACCCACAGCCATATTTTATGACACACAGTAATGCTCCTAACATTTCTATATTATACAAACACCATATTAAAATTTGGCTTAAATTTATTTTTTGTTCTTATAATTTTATAATTTTATAATTTTATATATATATATATATATATATATAGAGAGAGAGAGAGAGAGAGAGAGAGAGAGAACTTTTATCCCTGATAAATTTTAGCTGCATATTTAATTTTCTAAAATTAAATATTTTTATTCTATTATTTAATTTCTTAAAAAAAATATCTATAAATAATAATAATAGTATTAATTACTTATGTGAGATATAAGTAATAAGTTTAACCATTTTCAATATATATTATTTTGATTTTCATATTAACAATTGAATAATATGTCACCATTATAAATTAAAATTGGTTAATTTTTAAATTTGAAAAACCAGACCTACCAGCAAAATTTTATAAAGACCATATAAAAATGGATTGATTATAATATAGAAATGGATTTGAGTATGGTATTTATTTATTGTATTCTATATTTTGTCTCTTTTTCTCCCTAGATGTTGAATAGCATTGACTGGTCCATATAAACATCAAACAGGAACACTAATAAATAAGAATTTAAGTCAAAATCAGAGTAATTGTCATTTTGCTTGTGAAAATTCAATGGGTATCCAAGGTTTAGAAATATAGAGATGGACCCTAAGGGCAAAGGACCAGGGTCCTACAAGCATCCTTAATGATTTTACCAAAAAATAAAAGTACCCTACAATCTATTGAATGACTCTTTTGTGTGTGTCTCTTTTCTTCCCTTCATTTTCCTAATATCTGACACTCTCACCTAACAACTTCCATTGCATAAAATAGGGTTACCAAGGTACACACAACAGCATTTAATTGATGAACTTGGAATTTTGTCAAAATAGATGTACTCTTTTTTATCATTGCCATAAATTTATAGGATCCCTCAACAACTTCTCCTTAGACCACATATTATATCATGAGAGCATCAACTAATCTTTTAAAAAAAGTGATTTTTATAAATAAATTAAACTATATCAAGTATAAAAAATACAATTTAAATCTAATTCAATCTTATAAAATCGATATGTTTAAATCTACTTATATATTATTAAATATTTTTATCTTTATTTAAAAAATATTTTTTATAAAAAAAAATAATTATATATATATTTATTATGTTAGGTTAAGAAATTTACATTAAACTTAAAAGTTTGGTTTTGAAATTCAAATTTTAAATAAAGATTCAATGAGTTTGGATTGAAAGACATGGCCTGGTTTGGGGGAGTATTGTCATCAATGGCATTTATTATTTAATAACAAATAGATAACTTCACACTACAACAAAATCATTAAATAAAAACTAATTTTATAGATCAAAATTTATGTTATTGATAAATAATTTTTAAATTTGTATGAATCAGCTATCAAGATTTTTGTTACCAAATTTAGAATTTAATTAATTGATAGTTAAAATCTTGATAGCTAATTAGATACTAATTTAAAAATTATTTATCAATAACAGAAACTAATTTAGAAATCAATAATTTTTTTTTAATTCTAAAATGTATTAAATATTTTTATCGTTGAAATTAATTTTTATTTAATGATTATTTTAGTAGTGTGATTAATGATTATATAAATGTGTACCCTTCTTCTTTGTTTTTTGGTGGGTGGTATACAAATGTTAACCCCACACATAATTTATTTGGGAAACAACAATCAACAAACCCTAAAAATCATAATGAAAGAGACGGGAAAATTAAAAAAAAAAAGAAAAAAAAAAAGCATTCATTGAAGTTTTGAGTAAATTGATGTTTGCACGTAAACACAGATTGATTTAAAATGCTGTACTTGATAGTTGGAAGGAGATAAATGAGAGAAGCATAAAATTTCTCATTATGCACTTGAGTGATACTAAAAAAATGTCATATTAGAGAAAACAATGATTGTGAGACAAATATTAAATTATTAGTATAAATATTACCAATCTATATTATTTTAAATACTTTTAAAGTAAGTGAAAAATAAGAATTATAAACTCTATTTATTTAATAAATGGTCCATTAATATTAAAAGATAAATGTACGTCGTTATTTTTTTTTTTTTAAGTTTTTATGTTAGGCATTACTATGCAATTTGACATCTCAGTAGGACTGACATATCAAGTAACAACAATCATCTATCATCACATCATGTATGTCGTTCATTTAAATAGTCATGTCATAATTAATTTATTTATAACATTAATAATCTACGTATAATTAATTACATTACTTTTATATATTATATTGCAATTCTATTGACATGTATACTGATAGTATGATGCATTGTGTTGACATTGTAAATGTACCATATTTGTAGCAATACAATTATTTTCATCAGGTAAAAATAGTAAGTTAGCATGGCAATTTATATTTTTTTCAATTAATTTATCAGGATAAGTAATCATTAATCTATGATAAACTCTTAATAATGGATTTATATCTGTTAATTATCCATGTCTTAGAATTTAATATACTGTTTGTCTGCTGCATGTTTTAAATATTCGTCAGAATTTATTCAATTCACAAAAAACGAATATTTTATAAAATAAATTCTTAATTTAAAAAAAAAAATGTTTCAGTAGTTTGTTGTTTTAAAAAGGAAAATATGAAAGTAATAATAGTTAAATGTTATGAAACACTTAAAAAAAAAATCACGATATCAAAAATAATTAATCACTATACTAATTAAATTATATATTATTTTGGAGACTAGAAAAATTTGTAGTATTTAAATTAGTTTTTATTATTAATAAAATTTATTAATTATTTTTTAAATTGGTACTTAATTAGATACTAAAATTTTTAATTAATAATTTTAAAATTTAAAGTAATTAGTAGGTAAAATCTTAGTAGTTAATTATATATCAATTTAAAAATTAATTTATAAAATTTATAGATAATAAAAATTACTATATAAATATTAATAATTTTAATCTTTAAAATAATATTTAATTAAGTTAATATAGTGAGTATTTGGTGATTTTTTTTTAGAGGTGAATGAAGAACAATGACGAATAAGATTGATCTGATGAAGAAGAAGAAGAAGGTGGTTGTTACCTAGGGCTAGCTCGAGTGTAGAAGCCGGCGTTAATGGAACTGCCACCTCCCAAAACCCTTCCCCTTGCATTGAGCACTCCATCTGTTGAAATGAAGTACTGAGAAGCCGAAGTTGGAGAAGTGTCTGCCAAAGTAATGTGAAAGTTCTGCAGAAATGTGACATTAGGGTTGTTGAAAGGGACTCCTCCTCTTTCCAGCACCAGAACTTTGAATTTCTCAGACAGAGTTGCAGCCAATGGACACCCTGCAGTGCCCCCTCCCACAATTATATAATCATACCCTCCATTCCTTGAACCCTCCACTGACCTTCCTCTCCTGATAAATGGGTACCCTTCATACCAGTTCTTCTTTCCTGCAATCATTTATATTTTCATCTTCAACAACATTTACTATATTGTAACAATATTTCTTCACCATAACCTCAATCCTATAAACTGGTTTTATGGAGTTGAATTAGGTTTAAAGTTCACTTCGTAATAACTCAAGATAAAAGGTTCTATTATAATGTTAGGTGTGTAGCTGTGTGGAATGTGTTGTGTTGTATGTACTGTGTTTTATCATCATAAAACATAACAGAATCTGTTTTTGTATGTATTAGGAAAGTGAACATTTTGTCTATCATCTATTACATGACATTCTAGCCCAGTGAAATATATAGCACAGAAAAATGCTTTGAGATTGTAACATATATGCTGAAAATGAAAACTGTAGAAAATGCAGAGAAATGATGTATATAATATAGATATATAGAAGGTGTTGAGTGTGTATATATATATATATATTATTAGATGGAGGAGACCTTGAGAAAGAGGTGGATAGTTGAGGAGGCATAGGAGTAAGAAAAGCAAGAATTTGAGTGCACCAATGGAAGCCATGGAGTCTGAGAAAAGCAGTGACTGAGAACAGCTTCTTCAACCTCTAAGTGGCTGCCTCTGGTTGGCCTTCTCTCTGGTGTGCATGTGCACCATATAAATATTCTCAAAATACATCCTACCTGTACCAAAAACTCTGCCCCCACTGCTCTATTCTTTAACACATTTTTAAGAGAATTAATGTTAACTATAATGTTTTATGAATTATAACAGAATATTTTCTCCTGTCTAAAATACATTAAAAACTTAAATGTTAAACAAATTTATTCAATATAAGAAGCACAAATTTACAAATTTTACTCGACTAGAGAAAAAGACATTTCATACATCTTATAAATCGTTGTTTTTATAAGGTTGGGTTAAACCTAAAATTTATTTTTTAATGATATCAGAGTCATTTATAGTTTATCATAATGAGAAAGTTTATTGACATTTTTAAATCATCCATTATCACAACACCTATAAATATATAATGTATTTGTAAATCAATGCGCTTTGATTTACAAATGCGGCCTTACCCAATGACCACATTTGTAAATCAAAATAATTTCAAAAATGCCACCGCTTTTTTAACGAATGCGTTTAAGCGTTGAGCCGCGTTTAATAATGAGCACTCTTTTCTTATTTTTGTACTAGTGATGCACCGACGAGTTGACCAGTTTATGTTTAAGTGGATATAAAATTTCACTTTATAAATAGTTTTTATAGAGTTGAATTCGACTTAAAGTTCATTTTCTAATATGGTATCAGAGTCATTTATAATTTATCTTAATAAGAGTTTATTAGTCTTATCAGAGTATTCGTTATCGAACTACTCATAAGTAATCGTTTTGGTTTTTTTTTAGAGTTGTTAATTTTTGGTTGTATATGTTTGAGTGATGGATAAGTTCATATATATATAGAAATTGATTAAGGTAATGAAGTGAAGAAAAATTGTTTGAAAAAGAAAAAAAATGGCAACAAGAGGAGCATGAAATGAAAGATTGAAGATGGAAATGAAGGAAGGGAGTTAATAGCAATGAATGTAAGTCTCCCGTGCTTGTTGAGAAAGGGTGAAACAGCATTTGCAGAAGGCATTTAATGGGAAGATGCTGACCGTTGGATTTGGCAAACTCTGCAAACTTACCACAACTTTTATAACAAGACAGCTCACTCACCGGCACCACCAATAAAGCTCCCTATTTATTATTCTACCAAATTTATGTTAATTCTCTCTCTCCATTCACTCTTTTCTTTTGCTTCCTTCTTTATTTTCACTTCATTAATAATCGCTTTTCCTTTCTCACTTTTATGTTTTTTTGGAAAAAAAATATCCAATTTATACCCATAACTTTTTAATCTACTCATTTTAATATAAAAAACATTTAGTCTCTCCATTTTTAAAAATCAATCATTTTAGTTGGCCTATAGAACTTTCATTGCTAAAATGTCAATATTAATTTTTAAATAATATAAATTTTTTTAATAAAAAATTTTATTATTATAAAACTTCACATTTCATTTAAATTGATCTCTATATTATTATAAAAAAAAATATCACTAAAAAATATATACATAAATATGATAGAATATACCAAAATTCATATATATAAATAAATAAAATCGATATATGTACTTATATCTATTCATAAATAAATCTAATAAAAGAAAAAATAAAATTCTATTATAAAAATAAAATTAGATTCATAAAATTCTATTATAAAAATAAAATTAAATTCTATTAGATTTTTTTGAGTAAATCCAGAAACACACTGCTTTTTTTAAGTATGAGACTATTTATTTATTTTAAGGTGATAAAAATACTTTTATATTGATTTTCACATGGTTACAATTTTTTCTTTTAATTTTTGTGGCAGAAAAATAATCAAGTCAATAGAGATTGTCCTGTGGAAATATTAATTTACTATATATTTTTTATGCAATAAGTGTTGTCGATTTTCTTTTTTAATATAATATGTCCTGAAAAGTCAAGTGAATATAATAATACTTTTGAAATTTTAAAAATATTTTCATTTAAATTCACCTAAATAAGTATTACCTCACATATCAATGTCTACGTAATATTCAATTGCCTAAATAAATGTATACCTATTGTATTAAGATTATTCAATTTTTTACAACTATACTGAAAGTAAACAATTAATAATATTTGTTCTATGGTATACAAGAAATATATAATAAATTAACACGTTACTGCATCATTTGAGCTAAAATTAGTGATATAATAAATTTAGAAATAAAAAATATATATATGATCCTTAATTTTCCTCCAAAATGTGTCTCCAGTGCATACTCTGAATAGAAAAATTTATTGTGGTGATCATTGGCTGTGTTATTTGGTGGTTCTGTTTATGAGTTGACCAAGCCGAAGGAACAATGAATGATCCATTATTTTAATTTATCTACTTCCAGTGTTTGTTTCAAATAATTAATTAGGAAATTAATTTGGCATTAAACATAAATAAAAAGACGAATAAATGCAGCAGAAGGTACATATACTGTTATATATACGAACCAGTAGGAGACAAATATACGTAGTATTTGTTATACCACCTCCTCCCCCAACAATTATGCACAAATTAATACAAAAGAAAAATCATATGCTACAAAACATGCCTACAAGTTGCCCAACTATGTGCAACTCTCGTCTACATCAGTAATAAATGCAAACATATATAATAATATATATATTGTTCATTTTGTTGCTCTATAGCTAACTCTTTTAGAAAATAGGTGTATGTATTTTGTATACATGATACATGCATAGTTCATTCTATGTATATGAGTTGTATTTTTGTCTATATATGTTATTCTGTTATGATAAATGAGTCTCTTCTTCTTTGTTTTTTTTTAATATGATATTATAGTTTTTTTTTAAGATAGTTAAGAGATTTAGTCAAATCCAAATATTTAATTATACATAAACTTTCAGTCCTATTGTAAAATACAGTATTATAAGTATTATAAGAGTGGTTCTTGCTCATGTTATCATAACTTAATATGTCAAATAGATGTAAATTAAAAGTGATTATGAAATCCAATCTAGATTTAGTATAAATCCATTTTAAATGGATTGGAGTCAAAATTCATCCCTATTTTAAATAGATCAAATTTATTTGGATTTTCTCAATTTCATTTAAAATAGATTAAATTTATATTAAATTCACTTTGTCAATTAGATTAAATCCATCTTGATCTGTACATAAACTGACTTGGCTCAACTTAGGTTCAGACCGACTCCACTTGGATCCGGATCGACTCTGCTAGACCTGGACTCGGCTCGACCTAGGTCTGAGCAGACTTGACTTTACTTGGGCCCGGGTCAACTCAGCTTGACTTGGACGCGAGCTGACTCGACCTTGTACTAGTCTGACTCAACTCGCCATGAATCTGGGCCCACTTAGCTTGACATGGGTTTGGGATCACTCAACTCGACATGGACTCGGGCAACTCGACATGGGTCGGACCGACTTAACTCGATATGGACCTATCGGCTCAACATGGACCTAGATCGACTTGACTCAACATGAACCCAAACCGACTCGACTCGACATGGACCCAAGCTCACTTGACTCAACATGTATGCAGACCGACTCGACTCGACATGAGCTTAGACTGACTCGACTCTATATAAACCTAAATTGACTAGGTTCGATCATGATCCGAGTCAACTTGACTCGACATGAACCTACACTATCATATAAGTCTAGATTGACTAGACTCGATATGGATTCAAACTGACTAGTTAATTGACTCAACCTGAGTTAATAGAAAATTGTTAACCTTTTCATGTTACATTGCAAGTTGTACTCAAAAGTTGAAATACCAATGAAAAAGTAAGAGTTATTATACTTATAAGAAAAATAAGCATGTGATACCAACCTCCTCTTCTGCAAACTCTGATGTCTCTCACACTTATATATTTAACCTCTGCTTTTTCTAAGATCGATAAAAATATTGGAGTTAGAAGTTTAACAAGTTTCTTTAACAATGTAAAAAATGTAAAACAAATAGTGATTTTCTTTTAGGAAAGAAGACACCATTTTCGTTGTTGAGTCAAAAATAAGGTAGGCAATTTTTATTTTTTTTAACACTTTTCTCTTTTTGGTTAAAACATCATTGATTTGTTCTGGGAGGTAACAATTATGCACAGATCTCATCATATCATTAATATTGCCACTTTTTTTTTATTGTATAACTGTGAAAAACAAAACCTCTTTTTGAAAGTTATTGCGCAACAACACGCATATATGAGCCTCAGTCATAATTCATGCTTAATGAACTTTATGATATTCACGTTCCTTGCACACAGTGCACAAATTCAACATAAATACCAAATCTATGCCCTCACAAACAGAATATATATATATATATATATATATATATATATATATACACATATATAATGCACATGTTTTACTGTTTTAATTCCTAAAAAACTCTCCAATTTTCTTTTAAAAAAAGACAAATATTATTGTTTTAGTTGAAGTTGGTAAATAATTGTTGGGTATATAATTCACTCCAAATTTATAGTGGGTGTTTTTTTTTTTATCAGTTTTAAAAGTACCGTAAAAGTTTTTTTTTCCTTCTTATGCTATAAGCAGTGAAGAAGAAGAAATTATTTGTATAAATTTACTATTCTTCTAGTGCTTTTGCTACATAAAAAATTAAGGATCTATAATTTTTTGTTAACAATTATGTATTACTAATGTAAATAAATATCAAATGAATTACGTAAAGTTTAATAAATTTAAGCATTTTTCGACATCTTAGCATATTGGTGTACATTTTGATTAACGTAATCAATAATATGAAATATTTTAAATCTAAACTAAGCGTAAACTTGAGTATATCCAACGGATCAAAACAAATTAACAAAAAAACTCATAAAATTTATTATTGAATTATCTCCTAAGAGCATATTCAATAGTATGTAAGAATTTATAATAAGTTTACAATTATTTTGTTTCACTTTATAGCAAAAGCTCACTGAATTTTTATACTAAGACAACTTAACCAAGGTTGTTTCTGCCTAGCTTCTCGGGCACCCATAGATAAAGTTAAAAGACTATTTTATTATTAAAAAAATATATTTTGGATTCTAGAATGTATTTTTTTTTTATTTCTCTCAAAATATAGAATTAAAAAGATATTTTCAAAATCCATAAGGTATTTCTGCCCGATTATGTAATCTGATTTTTTTTTTTCCTAAAGAAAAAAGTATAAGATGACCGGAATCCAAAAATATCTTCAAAATTCTATAATTTTGAATGTATTTTTTTTTTTAAAAAAACTCATTCATAATTCGATTGAAAATATCTTTTAGATTCTATAGTTTAAATTTTTTTTGGTATCACTTATTTCAAAATGAAAAACATCAATAAATAAAATAAATAGTGATTTTGGTATTTTAAAAAGGATGAATGTGTCACAAGAAATTATGGAGCTGCAAAAAGAAAAAGCCCATAACCAAGGTATGAGCCTATATATCAAGTACTCACTGCAAAAGTTATTGGGCTTGCCTATGTATCAGCTGCTTCCTTCTAATATGTTAAGTCCTATACCATTCCTTTTTCATCTCCATGATTTCTTACACGAGATGTTTTGAAAAAATCTAAAATATTTTAATTTTCAATATTGAAAATTCTAAAAACATGTTTTAATTAAAATATATTTTAAATTATGTAATATATAAATATTCAGACGCAGAACCTAAAATACATTTTTATATCAATTTAAAAATATAACTCAAATTGTATAATTTAAAATGTATTTTTTTCATAATTTATAATACATTTTCTGACAATATAGTTTGAAGATACATTTTAAATTTTATGTTTCTATATTACTAATTTAAAATACATTTTTAGATTCAAAATACAACCTACAATTTAGATTACCTTTTGGACTTTGTAATTCAAAATACACTTTAGATAACACAATCTAGAATATTCTTTTAGATTATAAATTTAAATATTTTTTACCTATAGATAATTTAAACTTTTTTTATACCTATAACTATGCAGGAAGAAAATATGACTAAATCCTATTTATATATTGAATAATGATATGTTATAAATTGCACACTGTGTTTTTGTGTGGAAAGCTTTATATTATTTTTTTTTATCTTTGTTTTTAAACTATGTGGAACTTGATGACAGATCCAAACAAAATCCTTTGTTGGTCTGAACTATGCTTTTGTTTTGGTGTGTTTATGATTCCGGGTATAAGATTAAACCTACCAAACAGCTGATTGGGTTTTGGAATTTTTTTCTTCTAAATTTGTTTATTAAACCCTTACAAAATTGCTGAAAATGGGTCATTTTATTGATTAAATAATGATATACAAAAGAATCCTTTTAAATAAAATCTATTAAATTGGAAGAAATATGTCTTTTGCTTTCATCTTTAAGCTAAACTCCACCAAATATTATATTACTTACTTTTGTAATTAAAATATATTAAGATAACATTATAATTCAATTATTCAAAACTAAAAATAAAGGTTCCACACAAAAATATTTACCCAACTTTAGATATTTTAAAAATTAAAAATACTAAAGTTAATATTCTAAAAGCTAGAAATTAGAACAAAAAATCTGATCACTTTCTAGAGATTAAAACACTATTGACTCATAATCTTATAAGTATAGTTCCTGTATCATTAAATAAAACATTGATTATCAAGAAATTGTATAATAAATGATAATTATTTAAAAATATTTTTTTAAGAGTATAATAATTTGAACCAAATTAAAAAAAAAAAATCTTAACTTGGATTGAATTCATCCATAAAACATGTGAAAATCTTTTAATGAACAGAACATATGACGAACACATAAAATAAACCCAACCAAAGTGTTCTTCCTTCTACCACGTTTTTTGTCTTCAGAAAGCAGCCTCAAAGTATTCTCTGCTTTTATGGACTAAATTGCCCCTCCATTGAAGCAAAAGCAAGTTCAAGTTGCAATTGCGTGCTTCTTCTTCCACAACCCTTCAATTTAGCTTTTCATTTGCATGCAGCAGTTGGATTTCTCTAGGGTTTGATGGTCACGACGGATCAAATAAGCTGAGGCTAAGGTCAGTAGAAAAGTTTCAAATTTCTTGCCCCAATCAATAATTCATTCACTCCCAATTTCTTTTACCGGTTCCTGAGTCGAGGGTTTTTGTAAATTTCTCATTTTGACTGCGGATTCTGTGAAGTATCGAATTGGGGGGTACCCTGCATTCTGTGGGGGTGTCCGATAATTTTGTCTATCTGAGATTTTTGGGATTGAGCAAATGTTTTACAATTTACAGCTTCAATGTCACTGTTAGACGGTGAAAATTGTGTTTATGTGTTGGTAATTGACTCCCTAATGAACCTTGTTTAGCATTTATAAGCATAGTTACTTGATATGATTTGTGGTAATGCCTCATTTTGTGTAGTATATATTGCTCCAGTTATGGTTAGAATCAGGAGAAGAAGATGGCGTTTTATGAGTTATGGACTAGTACTCTGGAATACCTGTACAAGGGAAGAAGGAGAAATATTTTCTTTTCTTTTTTTAGTACTTTAGTGATCAACCCGAACAGATGAATTATTTATTCTTGTATGGCATTGGTGTATGCTTCAGATTTATAATTTTGAAATTATTATTGTTCTGAATGAAGTTAGTATTCAAAACCAAAGGGTTGCCATAAACTTGTGATTTTCCTTCCAGTTTTGCCAGGTGAAGAAAATGATTCTTGCAAAGCAGTACCGATGCATACATTCATCTAGCTGTCAATGCACTAAAGGGCATTTTACTGAAGATGTGATATTCTTAGTATTTTATCATTTGAATTGGAATCCAAAGCTAATTGCTACTCTGTCATGTGCATGCAAATGGTTTGATGATTTTGCCAAGAGAGTTCTGTGGAAAGAGTTTTGTCGAACAAGAGCTCCAAAAATGATGCTTGATCTGCAGTCTAGTGGGAGTCACAGTGTTGATGGGAACTGGAGAGCCCTGGGGAAGCTGCTTATCTACTGTGCAGGAAGCAAGAAAGGTGGTTTGTTCACCAACATTCACATCCCTGGTCATTTTGTTTATCAGACACGATTTTCTAGAACATCTGGAAGGAGCTTTCTCTTGCCACAATGCAGAACTGATGTTTTGTATGTATCTGATCCTTGCGAGCATCTGGACCAAGGTGAAGAGGGAGACATAGGGTTCTTCCGAGGAGTTTTTAAGTCATTTTCAGCTTCAAAAGTGAAGAAGATGCTTGTCAAGAAAAGTGCCAAGTTTCATCCAACAGAAGTGTGCCCTTATTGTAAAGCAAAGTTGTGGAACATGCTGCAAGCCAATATGATCCCTCAAAGTGCTAGTTGCAGATTGGGTTCCTATGAAGATTGTGTTGAGTATTATGTATGCCTAAACGGTCACATGCTTGGCTTCTGCACCCTATTACCATTGTCTGATTCTGAATAAGCATCTCAGTTGGTGTAATATAAATGATTATCTGGTATTTTCCTGTATCTGTAAAACATAATTTCTCTCCTGTTTATGTTTTCTTCTTTATTTCAATATAAAATGAAAATTGAGGCTGGAAATTTATCTGTGCATAGAAGGATAGTTTTGCTGTCACTTTCTATAATTCAGAGACTATCATTCATCAAGGATCAAAGTGGTCTCAACCAAACATTTGGGGAACAAAATGAATATTTACATGATATCCTTTTGTTATTGTTTTGAATAATTTTTCAATGATTTCAAACTATGTTGGATATTGATTAGAAATAAAAATATTTTTAATATATAAGTAATATATTAAGTTAAGTTTATAATTCGTTTCTTAATAATTAAGTGAATGTAAAATATTCTCCAAATGTTTATTTTATCTTCCACTTAAAATCTAAATCATAAAATCTCAGGATTTTTGTTCATTTTATCTTCCAATTAAAATCTAAATCATAAAGTCTTACGAATTTTGTTCCTTGAAATCCCTATTCTCACTTCTTATGAATGTTTCCAAATTATATTGAAATTTCACAAATTCTTTCAAATTATTTCATATATCTCAAATCAAATGGGAAAATCTCAAATATTTGAAAATAAAATAAAAATTTAAGAATAGGAAAAATAATTTTTAATAATCAGAAGATAAAAATTACACATTAATCATGACAAATAAATTAAAAATGCTATCAAACAGAACAATTAAGATTAAAAAAATTCCAGATGACTTTCCCTAGTAATGTGTATTCTTGAATTTCGTCTCAGTTGATACATTTATGGGGTATGAGCCAACTCTATTTTTATGTCATGGCTGTAACTCAATTTTTTTTTTTAATATTTCTATTTAGACATGTCTAGACAAACTTTTCCATAGTTTTTTATAAAAAAATTAATTTATATATTATTTACTTTAATTCTTTTGTATAATTTTTCTATTTTTTTAAAAAAATTGTAGATAAGTTAATTAAATTTTTTTTTCTCGTGTTTTTATCTTTCTAAAAGAACTTGTGAAGAAATTCTTCTAAAACAAACTATTAATCAAGTTACTCTTTACTTTTAAACTCTAATAACAAAATTATGCTTTCAAATTCTTTTTTAAATCCGATCAAATGTATCAAAAGGTTTCAAAACTAGTAAACTATCAACTATTCACAAGTTATATATCTAGTTAACTATCAAGTAACCAATGGATCATTGAAATATGAATTTGTTTGAAATAAACATGAACAGTTTGAGTATTCAAAAAGTTATTTTGTCCCTTATTTAAGTATTATGAGGTAGACATGTTTACAAATTACACTTTAACTTTAACTTGTTGTGATTATTTGTTCAGGCATCAAAACATAATCCCGAAATGTTTAACAATACAAAACCATGTTTGGTAAGCAGTTTCTACCTTAAACATCGTATTGCATGATAACCAATTTTGCAGCAAACATGATCTTACTTTGCATCAGTCAAAATCTTAAAAATGTAATATAAACAGACACAACTCCAACATTTAAACTTTCAGAAAGATACATTCAGACCACATTCAACTCTTACACACAAAATTGAATGCACTGCCAGTATAAAAAAAATCACAGCCTAACTTCCCATATTAACTAAAGAACCTAACTGGAAGAGACTTGTATTTCAAAACCTTGGAACAAATAGTCCCCATGTGCGGCACTTGCACAAAAATCACACCTTTGAATGTCTTCAAAAATTACACAGGTCATAAATCTGTGAACTTGCAAAAACCCTGCAGACCCAGCATTACTATACAATTTGACATCTTTAGGCTGATACCTAAAGTAACAACAATCATCTGCTATCACACGAGAAAAGTAGTTGGATAACTACCTTTACCTACTCGTCTTTTAATGGACTGGTATACTCGGTTGAGTCCGTTCTATTGCCCAAAGAAGTCACACCAGAAGAAGCTCTAGATGATGTAACTCTACCAGAAGGAACAGGCCTTTCATAGCTTTTTGATGAATTTCTACTATCATCATTGCCTGCAGTGCCCTGTCCCTCCTCTGCTAGTTTTTTCATAAGGTTCATGATAGTTGGAACAAACTTGCTAGACAAGGAGATGATTCCTGGAAGCTGAAAGAAAAAGAAAACATTAGGATACTAAACACATCCTATGTAAACCTTAGTTGGGGTCTGTTTTTTTACAAGGTTTTGGTTTCCAAGTTTCAGTTTGTTTTAATGCTAAATTTGAATGGTAAATGCAAGTAATGAAGCATGTAGGAGCATCTCCAAACGCCTAATGGGCTGATTAACCTCTTTTATAAAACCAATAATAGTAGGGGAAGCTCAGAAATGTTACATATCTTATAAGAAAAATATCAAGACAATAGTAAAATGAATCGTTCACAATATTTCCTGAAGATCAATTACACCTTCCCTGAAATTACTCCAACAACAAATCATAAAAGATACTCACAGCTCCATTTTGAAATTCTCCTGCAATGTCTAGCTGCACCCATAGGGATTTCATGAAAAGATAGCCAACAAAGATGACACCTAAATACAAGGGATTTCTGCAATACAGAAAAGCAAATTTGGGTGAAACCAATTAAACTAAATAGTTGGATAAAAATTAAGAAATTTTCTGTAGGTTTGAACATTAAGATGAGTAGCTTCATAAATACAAAGGGTGTTGAAGTAAGTTCTCAAAACCGTTAACTCATTTTATACTGTTCTGCTGCTAGGCAGTATAAGTAATAATAATGTAAGTTTTTTTTTTATTTTATGAATGCTAAATGTGTCTAGAAAGTTAGCAGCACTTCCACGCATGTAATTTCCTTGAGGTTTTGGGAGAAGTAAAGAGGGCAAAGCCCTTTGGCAGATTGCAATATATGTTGTTAATTGGTCACACACATGGTTGGAAAGCAGTAAGAGAATTTTCAAGGAGTTTTAGTTAGTTTGTAATGAGTTAAACTGGTTTTTTGACCTCCTTACGGGGCTCAACCTAATGGCTATTTCAGTGAGTTTAAATAGGGTACATGCAAAAATATCCTAGAACAGAGACTTATTTCCTTCCAAAGGAAGAAGTTAGAAAGATATCAAATAGGTAAAAATTAGCATCCACCTTAAAACTGTCATAAATTCATTAAATCCAAGAATAAGCAAAGCAACAATAGCCCATGGTGGAGGTAACCAGTTGTTGCTACGATTGTTGGCTTCCTGAAATTAAAAAGAAATTTCATCATCAATATGTTAGTAAAACGTTTGATCAGTGACCAAACAATATGGCCACATAATATGCATCCAAACCAATTATGTCCTCTAGTTAGCAAGACCTAAACAAGACCATAAAACAACAACTTTACCCTCAACTGCAAGCAGCATTAAAAGTGTAGCCTAGCCTCATTTCTTTCACACACAAAAACTAGTTGACTTATTCTACTGCTTTAAAATGGATATCAGTGAAAATAAATTCATAGGATTTATATTTTTTATGATTTTTCTATAATATTTATCCCATGAATAGAAGAACCTTGAAAATCATAAAAAGAATGGAGAGAATATTATGCCTGTGCAGAAATGGCCTGAGAGACAGTATATTCTGTCTCCATCTTGAATTTCCTCCATAATGATTTGCACTGGACAGGTGTGATCAATGTTTTAGAGGTTGGTACCTTCAAAGAAAATTAAATCACCACAAATGATCAGTCACAAGGATAGAAAATATTCTCAACTCATGAGAACGTGCAAAACATACCTGTTTATTATCTTCATAGATTGCATTTCTGATGTTTCATTTATCAAATATAATGTAGCAAGAATAAAAATGCACCTGGTCCCAAGTGCTTGAGGCCAGTGGATCGAGTGTTGTGATGCTGTTATCTTTACCAGAATCGCTTGATGAATCTGCCAATGCGACTGTTAAAGTTTTCTCTATATCATAAATGTCATCAGCATCAGCCAAACGAATTACAGCCATTACAGATAGCAACTTCAAGCACTGAAACGATTAAATTTGGTTAAAAGGGTATCTCAATCTCAAATTCTATAGAAACAATCTTAATTATATATCATACTTCAGAGCGGGAAGACTTTGTGATGGCTCGAATATCTTCTTTACCCGTCCAAATCCGAGGCATTGAATCAGAATCATGACTAAACAATGTCAAAAACCTGCATTGAAATTTAAGATAAGTGCCTCTAGTGTAGAACTTAATAAGTCAACTTAGCATAAGGTTCATACCTGTCCTTCATACGGATTAGAACTCTGCCAGCCTCTTCCCTGGCCTTGGCTTCTATCATACCCTTTGCATAATCCTCTAAAGCCATAATCATGCTCTTTTTTGTTTCTTCTTCCGTATCATATCTGGCAAGTTCAGCAGAGAACCCAGAAACAGCTGATTGAGTCTCAATATTAAGGAGTTTCCTTATCGAGGGCCAAGTATCTTTACTAGCTCCATCCAATAGAGTTTCAGCAGGTGCAGACAATGCCTCCTTCAGTTTTTCCTGCAAGGGTACTACTATCAGAAAACCTCCTACGAAGTTAGCCACTCACCTATAGAAACACAGTCCTTTTGTTTGGTGTTGGTTTTGGATTGTCTGGTTTGGAGACTACTCCAGATGTTCTGGGTTTGCTGGCAGGTGTTAGTTTCTTATCAGATTTGGGTGTTTGGACGTGTCATACGTCTCTTGTGGTATATATAAAGGTTGAATTCCCTGAAGTGATTCCTATTTATTTATTTTTTTTTTACTGATAAGAAAATCTTATAAAAACACAGCAAACTTCTAGCAAGTGTCACTAAGAAAAAAACTTCACATAAATTTTGACTTGCCATTATTAATTGGCAAAATAATGACAAAAATACATTGTATGAAACCATCAATTTGCTCCTTTTTCTCCCCTATAACTGTAATGGAAACTCTTTTTTAGTTATAATTTCAAATGGCCAGCTACAAGATGTAAACATTGGTCTATTTGACCCAACACAAACATTAAGATCAAACACTCTCAATAATTTATAAAGCATGAATGAACAATGTCAGACATGTACCTCGTATGATGAAACTAGTTCTGACATCTTAGTTGCACGGACAGATGAGACATGTGTATCAACATCACGCCGTAGCTTCTCCCTCACTTTAGATGCATCCCAGTTTGCTACTTCAATGACAACATCTTCAAGGATAACAAATTCGTGTCAAATTGTAATTCACTAACATCCTTCATCATACTGAGGCATATAAGACTCAAACAATACCTGCAAATCCTTCATCAAACCTAGTCATACAAGACTCTACGCACGTATTAGCAGCAGAAGAAAACCCTTCCCCTCCATTCAAAGCCTTGTCAAATGCTTCCTTGAACTTGTCAAAAACTCTGGACCTTACATGTCCCAGTGCTGCTTGGAATGCTGGTTGCACAAGCTAACCAATTGAAAAGGCATTAAGGGAAATATAGCAGCATTATAAATCTAAGAATAAACATGACCAACAATCCAATATCTTAATTAGTCAGCCTTATTTCAATATCATTAATATTTGTTTCTCTTTTCATTTATGTTTACATGAAATTAAAGATAAAAACCCATGATTGTGCAAGAATGAACTTAAGAGGAATTACTTGCAACAGCTTTTCTTGAAGTTGCTTTTGTTTTACCGATCTGACACCTTCGTCAAAATAATTGGCTTCAGCATCATATCTGGAGTAAAAGAAAATATCTCGATTTACCTTCAATCCAAATCAAGTCATTTTCATATAATGTTTCAACATGCACGACAGGAGTAAAGAATTATCTCTCCTTTTTTGTTCGCATTTCATTCACCAATAATATATTCATTCTTTTTCTCTTTATTTCTCGTACTTCTCTTCATTCTTGTCTTGCATGCAGCATAAATACTACAAACTTCTGAGATTTTATCTTAAACTACATTTTATTTTTGAAGTTACCGTGTAACATCATAGCAATAAAACTGCCCTTGAATGTATAAAACCGTCAGGTAAGAAACAATAACACCATGAAGTGAATATTCATTCTCTTCGACCACCTTGAGCAATAAAAACCATTCCTCGCTCATGACATCAGTCCTTGTTCTCTCAGTTTCTTTTTTCCTGTTTAAATGAAGATCTCTTGTCGTCTTAATTCTTTGTAATTGTACTAGACGACACCGAGACCCCTTGGTCTAAACATCTGATCGAATACCACTATGATGACATGGTTGAAATGGCTCTCAAGGACCTAACAAGCGTCTCATGTTATCCTAATGCCGAGATTAACCCATAACTTACCCTAGTACAGATCCAATATCGGGAACTTACTACGATCCTATAAATATGCACTCCAATCAAGACAAAAGTACGCATTGAACAATATATATTACCCTCACCTACCACATACCGATTACTAACTTAGACATCAGAGTATTTTTTGCAAATACTTCGTCCTCACTTGTCGAAGACAAACCCTAAATTCTAAACCCTAGACTCACCATGGGGTCGAAAAGGATTCCAAGAAACTCTATGGTAACTACTAGAAGCAGAGCAGTAATTAATATCTACTTCTAACTAATAATAAATAAATATGTATCCCAGTACTAAATGGCTTCTCACTTCAAGAAAGTATGAAAGAGGGTTGTTGTGTGCAGCATTTCTCTTGCTTATGGAAAGAGGTTGTTTCAAATTGGGTTGATCACAGACAACTTATAAAAAAAGAACCAACGATTTAATCAAACAACAAAGCAAATACTCAAATATTTCCAAACAGAAATAGTTTAGAGCTACTAGATTTAGCAGAGAGCTTACACTATGGCATTTGCATTGAAGTCAATAAACAGCCATAAAACATGTCGTAAAATTAGCCATACTCACTCTGAAAGACAAGTGGTAAGGAGTGAATTGAGATTTTTCCCAAAACCAGAAATAGGTCCAGATTGCACAGCCTCTTTCAACTCACACCAGTCCTGAGTTGTAATTATAAAGTAATTGCCATGCCATTAGTACTTAAGATTGTCAAGTGTTAGATAACTATACAAAAAAGAAATGTAAATACCTTATTTGAAGCAAAAAGGTCATGCTTCTCATTAGCAATTTCTTCACATCGTACAGTAGCAACCATGACCTACAGGTGGTTGGATCATTCAGAATTAACAAAATCAACATACATGTAAAACAAAAACAGTGGCACCATAACCTCCACATATCTACCTTGTGTGCAGGAAGGTCAAGATCCTTATTCTCCTTAATGATTTTCCAGATTTCCTGAGCACTAAAAGAAAAGCCAGAAGCAGGAACTACTCCACGCCGATCCCCTGCAAGGCCACCTGGAGCAATAGAATGCTGGAATCGATTCCTCAAATTGGCAACCTACATTTAAAATGAATCACTAACATATGCAAATTAGAGTGTTTATTAACTTACAAATGGATAACTTTGTTGTACACTGTGAAAGCTAAACTGATACAAATCTATGTGTATACACAGTGAGCTACATCAGTCACATGCTTTTAATTAGTCATTTCAATATCAACAACATGTAAATCAGAAGGAAGCTAGTGAACATTCACACCTGCTCCTTGAATAGTTCTTCCTTTTCTTCGAAACTAGAAAGAGCAACAACTTCAACCTGGTCATTTGTATCCAAGTCCAAAGAATTACCATAAAAGTCCAATACAATTCTACTATGCATTAGTAAGTTTACTGATTCAAAAAGGAATGATGATCTTACAATGAAAAAATCACTTAATGGGGTTTCCTTATGGGCCTCTGGTTTAGGAACAGAGTCCCATATCTGCCAGGTAAAATAAAAAGTAGAGAAATCGAGGTGAACATAAAATTTGCATATTATCTGATATAGAAGTGAAATAACTGAATTACCTTCTGAATATCTTCTCGCAAAACAGGCTCTAAATTTTCAAGCGGTGTCTATGAAAGGAGAAGGTTAATCACAGAGTAAATAGAGACATGTAGACGATACAAAAAATGAAATAGTGGAAAATATTTAGAAGATTCTAAACAAGCATCATTTTTTGCTTTGTCACCTTTGTCTTGTCACGTATGACAAACAGCAATGTTGTTTTGCGTGGACTAAACAATCTCATCATGACCTGAAACCAAATACTAACATGCAATTAGATAAATAACACTTAACAACTTGTAAGATTGAAAAATGCTGCTTGCATTCAATCGGCTGTGGAAAGATACCTGAAACACAGTTTTCAAAAGAGGCTTATTTGCAGCTTGTTCACGGCCAATGTCATGGCACCACCTTTACAAATATTTAAGAGGAGGAAAAATCAGTTGCACAAAGAAAGAAGATTTGAGTTGAAAAACATTAAAAAATGACAGCAACTACACAGACTTGAAATTTTCTAGTATATGTCTGTAGTAAATATGTCCAAAGAAGAAGAGACGAAAAACAACTCACATGTTTATTAGCACTATGTCAGAAATAGCCAAAGCAAATAGAGCACTCTGCTTTTCAAATGCAGTGTCATCCTGAGGGAAAGACAATTTCAGTATAAAATGGAGAAACAACCAAAAACAGAAGTAAAATTTCTCTTTGTCCTAATTTTTCCTTAGGAAATTTAGAGCTAGAGGTCTATAATAGTCAACTTTCTAAAATGCATAAACTACTGCAAATTATGATGAAAAAAAGGTATGATGTTACTATGTTTCACTGGAGCTACAAACACATAGAACACATGTTCAGTGAAGTTAATGATATGAAACAAAAATGCAAATGACAAAATGGCAACAGAATCTGGACCATGACCACAATGATCAGAGCAAGTTAAGGTGGAAAAAACACCTCTCCACGTTCTCTTCCATCTGTACCCTCCAAATCCATCACAAGTGTACAAGGCTCTATGCCAACACATTTAGCCATCCAAATTCCTTTGGTGGTTTGAGACCTGAAAACAAGCAAGTTCCATGAGGTTACCACCTTGCTAAATGTGCAGGGTCTAAGAGATACATGGGAGTTGCAAAAACATGCCTTCCCTTAAATGCATCCATCTCTCTGAAGTTGGTACTAAACAAATTGTTCAAGAGTGTGCTCTTGCCTGTCCAAACCAAACAAGACAACCTTTTAAACATGGCTTCTCGCATGTTATATATGTTAAGAGACAATGAAGAATAGAAAACACACCACTACTTTGAGGACCCATTATAGAAACTACGGCATAGGAAAGCCCACATTCACCTAATTTAACCTCTTTCATGAAGCTTTCGATTCCAGAAACATTGATTGTACCATCTCCATCAATAAGCTGAGTGGAACAACATTTGTCATATGCTGCATAATAAACACACATTCGAGGTTAATAATGTTGCCATTCAAAACATATTACGGATCAAATGACAAGGCTTAATCAAATCAAATCAACATTCATAAATAACAAACTGATAAGTATTTAAAAAACCAGATGAAAACATTGTTATCTGTTATAGCTGCAGATAAAAAAGAAGTTACAATAAAAGGCTTTGATAAGTATATTTGAGAAATGCATGAGAAAGACGTACCCATTTGCATGGATCGGGATTGGTTTGAAGAACGTTGAAAAGTTAAGAGAAAGGTTAATCTCTCATCTTACAGAATCATTTACAATTTTGCTTTTGTTCTTATAAACTATCTTCAAACTGTTTTATTTTTGTTTTACGGTGTCAAACATTTTTCCCTTTTTCTTAACAAAATTCTTCTGTGGAGAATTGTTTACGATCTAGCCTATTTTATGCATCTTTAAATTTGGAAAACGTTTTTATTGAATTACCCTTTATTTTCATTCTTCTCATTTTCAAGATCTTTTGAAGTTTACAAGAAAATATTTTTTCTATTTTATTCTTAATAATATTTTAAAATCACATTGCAATAAGTGTTGCTAATTCGCTTAATGGATCTTTCTTACATTAACAATAACCTGTTTGTGTGTAAATATGTGATTGTTTCCATTTTATATCTTATCTCCATTAAATTATAATTTTTTTTATATTTTAGTATACCTGTGTAATTAAGTAAAATACTAAGATATTAATTATTTTTCTATTTTGCTTTTATATTAATATTTGATTTTATTTTAATATTACGCGCATTGCTGTCATTTTCAATTTTTTCTAAAACATTTTATATATGCAGTTTTGAGTATAGAACAATTTTAAATTTTGAAGGTTGATTATTTCTCTTTGCCACGTGTAATGTTTTTTTAACTACTCTCTCCACTTCTTCATTAACTTCAATAACAACGTATTCTCTTTAAAAAAAGTTGAGATAAATTGTTTTTAAAAAATAATAAAAAAGTAAAAAAATAAAAAATGGATACACAGCTCTCTGGATTTCCACTAGTATATATACAAATTTTGGGAGGTTAGAAGTTAAAAAAAAAAGTGGTATGTGGAATTAACAGAAAAAAAATTAATTAATATTAATTTATATTAAATGTATAAATTAATGATAAAACAGCTAAAAATGAGATGCTTATGAATATTTAATGTAATATATTTAATAAAGATAATAATCAATGTTTATTTAAATATTATACACATGCCACTTCAGTTTTGTAATCAACAATCGTTAGACCTTTGAAATTATTAATTTATTTTTATTTTTTTTACTTTTGAAACCGTGTTAGATAGGGAAATAAAAATAAAATGGTGTAAGATATGGAAATAAAAACAAAATAATACTAGATGGGAAAATAAAAGTAAAAATATTGTTATATAAGGAATTAAGTTATTTTCATTCTTGATTTCTAATAAAACATTAAACAACAATTTAAAAAATAATAATAGTTATTTAATAACATTATCTGAAAAATCATATATATACCTATATATAATGGGGATTCCCCTTCATAACCGTTTTTTATATATATGTATAATCCATAACTGTTTTTGATATATATAAAACAATTATTAATTTTATTTTTAGTTATTTTGTAATTTTGTAAATATAGTTTTTGAACGTAAAACAGTTTTGAATTAAATTTTTTGAAATATATATTTATTTCTTTAGTTTTCACTCACAGTTTCTTTTCAATTTGAAATTATATTTAGAATTTTTATTTTCGTTTTTCTCTCCTCCTTTTTCTGACTTTATCCGTTATCCACATCATTTTCATTAGATAAAAAGATTCATTCTTCAAGATAAGAGTAAGAAGAAGAGCATGCATAGTCTCTATAAGTGAGTTTTATTTTCTTGGATGTTTAATTGTTAATGTTATTCATTTTTATTTTTTTTGCTCTGCTTTTCATTTTCGTACACCGAAGGCGGATGAATGTGTTATGAATATGGAGTTTCTCATCTTATTCTCTTTTTTTTTTTCTTTTCATTATTATATTTCTCTTTTTTTAGTTTTATGTTAGTAACAACAAATCAAAATTAGTGAGCATCTACGGGGAGGATGAATGTGAACATTAGAAAATAAATATTTTCTTAAGGTTTATTACGGATTTTCTTATCTTATTATTCTTTTTTTTCTTTTCATTATTATATTTCTCTTTTTTAGTTTTATATTAGTAACAATAAATCAAAATTAGTGATTCACTTTTTTAGTTTTATGGTAGTAACAACAAATCAAAATTAGTGATTCACTTTTTTAGTTTTATGTTAGTAACAACAAATCAAAATTGGTTATGTTTATTGTGTTATAAATTTAAATTTGTTTAATATATTTTTTACTATTAAAATAGTAGGTTGAAACTCATAAATGATGAGAGAAAATATTTCTATCTTATTTTTACTTAGTGATATTTGATATTTAAAAGATATAAATACACATAATAATATACAATATAGTAATAATAAAAAAAATGCATATGCATTAACTTTTAATAGAATACATTAACTTTAAACTTAACTACATTTAATGAATATTACATTTAATAATATTATTAATTTTATCATTAATTAATATATTAAAAAATTTAATTAATTCAAACCTACACACAAAAAGAATCGTAATTCATTATTTTAATAACAATGACAAATTTGTAAACTTACAATAAACCATCCTCACAAATCCACTCTATCATCCCTCAATCCAAACAACCTCACATATTCTCACTCATCCTCTCTAATCCTCACAAATCCACTCCCTCCCCTCCTCACAAATCCCCTCCTCAGTCCAAACAAAGCCTTAAGGTCAAAAATATCTCAACGGACTTAAGTTCGAAATTCATTCATTTTCTATATAAACATGGGTCGAAGGTGATGTTGTATACCAAGATGGAGATTTCAAGAAAATCTTCTCTCATGTTGGCATTCTTATTGGCTTTTTTCATCATTTCTTCAGGTTACAAAATCATACTCTATTTCTATTCTATCTTTCACCATTCAATCCCATTATCCAAATTTTTATAATTATTGTAATTTTTCTCTCAATTAAATTTATTTTTGCTTACTTTTTCTTTTTTATTTATAACATTGTTCTTACATATTTGTATGCAGATATGATCATGAATTCTGAAGCAACAAGACATGCAATTGGGAGTTGTAACAGAAATCCACAAGTCTGTAATGAAATATGTTCAAAATGTTTTTCATGCATTTGTGAGGAGCACACTTGTTACTGCAAAAGCCCACCTTCAAATAATACTATATCATTTAGAATATAGTGAGATGGTGATGTAATCATTATTAATTAAAATAATAAAGGATTATCAATGATATCACTACACCAAAAAGCAAAATTAGCTGCAAAAGAAAGTGAAGGTGACGTGGGAACGCTAAATAGTGTCCACTAAACCTTCATTATTAAAAAAATTTAAATAAAGTGTGGGTAAGCGTGGGTTATATGGACATAAACTAAAAAAAGGAAAAAAAAATGCGTAGGTCAAACGGTCACAAATGAAACTATAAATAATAAATATTTTGTAGGTTAAGCCCACGCAAACATAATATATAAATTTTTAAATTAAATTTAAATATGTAATAAAATTATGAAGGTTAAGCCCACGTGTAGTCAATCCGTTGACTAAGTCCACACTTTTTTGAATAAACAATATAAAATATAATTCTGTGTGGGCAACATGTAGGCTAAGTCCATGTTTCTTTAAATAAATAATATAAAATATAATTTTGTGTAGGAAACATGTAGGCTAGGCCTACGCAAAAGAATACACCACTTGTGTCTCACACACTCGCCACTATTTTTATGTCGAGCATATTAGTTTTCAAATTTTAATGATAACTACGTTTTTGCTCCATTTATAGCTAGTGTCCCTTTTTGACCCATGCTAATAAGCATATTTTATGTAGTGTATAAATCAAATTTTCATTTATCTTTCTTTTCTTCTATTATACTTACTATTCATTTTGGTTATAGTTACTCCCAAACAGTTATACTTGATTTTTTTTTTTCAAAGTAAACTTTTCCTTGGTTATATTCATTGAATAGGTGAAAAAGAGAGTTTATAATCACACTGAAAAAGGAAAAGTTCTTAATAAATTTTATTATCTTAATAAACTTTATTTATATACTATAGTTTCATTAAATAGTCAATTGAACACACTCCCAAACGGTTAAGAATAAATAATTTAAGGAGAAAGTTAGACATTTGTAAAAAGTCTAATAACAAAATAATGAGTATTATAACATTTTTAACAAATTTAATTATAATAGACAGTAATACCATAAAATAAGTTTAACTCAATTTTAAAAAATATATTTATAAATTAATAAAATATACACTTTAATTAAATAACATGATTTAATTGTTTCTAAGTGATGTAAAATCTTTAAAACGAATTTTTATTTTCAAATAATAGAATTGTGGACAATTGGATCCTTCCAAAAGTTGAAATCTCAAGCAAATTTAGTGGTAACTATGATGATTTTGCATCGTTAGTGGTAGTAAACTTATGTGTTTTTGAAAGTATCTCTTTTCATATAAAGAAATTGAGGGTTTAGGGTAATTTTCTTGTTGAGAAATTAGCAAGATATTATTTTTATAAATTGCAAGTTTTTTTTTTTTTAAATGTGGTAGGTAAATCCATACAAAAAATTACATAAATTTAATAAACTCACAAAATATCTATATGAATGTTCTTTTACCTTAACATTACTACCAAAAGTTTCACTATAATTACATAATTAATTAATTTATATATATATATATATAAATATTTATTTATAACATAAAATAATAATAATAATTGATTTAATGGAGATTTTAATCTTTAATAATGTAAAAATAAACTTCATTAATTTTTTTTCTTGCAGTGATCATATTGTCAAATTAACCAGTTAAATTTTTACGTTTTATTTAAATTTAAATTAAAAAACCTAATTTGATGGTCAACTTTATATCAGAGAGTTGTAACGGAAAACTGGCATTTGTTTAAGATAAAATAAATTAATGTTTATATTTATAATTAATAAATTAATTAATGCAATTTGACTTTTAGGATATGTAGAAGAAAATGCTTAAGATAATGTAGATTTGAATATCATGTTT
>Ga0123342_1000274_pt1 | contig 75144 bp, 92 predicted proteins | sample Turbeawhitnodule_FD_89960 | JGI IMG/M metagenome (GOLD analysis project Ga0123342, IMG submission 89960) | Root nodule microbial communities of legume samples collected from Mexico - Turtle bean Mexico white nodule | ecosystem: Host-associated > Plants > Roots > Nodule | place: Mexico: Nepantla... | reverse complement strand
CTTCCATCTTGAGGAGCTTGTAATCGCCCAGGCTGATGATGAGCGCCTCGAACATATTTTGCACGCGCTGTCCGTGCTGCAACGCGCCGTTTTGCAAAGCGTCGGCAACAGTCGTTGTGATTGACGACAGGAAGAGTTCGGTTGCCTTTGGATCATGTAACGAAATGCGTTGCTCGCGCGTGAAGCGACCGAAAAGCGAAAGGACGTCAATCTGCGAGCCGATATCCATGTAAAAGCCTCGTGCGTAGAACGTTTTTATGACCGGCGATGCCGCAGCACTACCTGCCCATCGCATAGGTACATCACGCCGAGTTGCCATGTGGCAACTGGTCTCGCATGCTAAAGGTGAAGGCCTTGCCCATGGCTTTTCCGTTAACCTTTCGTTAACTTTAAACTCCTTGCCAAGTTTTCCGACTCGGAGCATTTTAACTACGAAATTTCAGCCGACCCCGGAGAATTATCGTAGTTATGGCAAAGGCTCGTAGCCAGCACACGAACGCGTTGAGCGCAAAGCGTCCAATGACCGATGTCATTGCGAGCGACGGTGCTGCACTGTCCAAGGAACTGCAGGCGATGCGGGCCGCACTCTTCCCGCCAGTGGCGCAGAAAGTCCTGCGTTCTTTCTCGTCTGTCGAAGCCGCTAAGCTGATCGGGATCGCGGACGCATACCTGCGGCAGCTATCGTTGAACGGCAAAGGCCCTCAACCGGCAATCAGCGCTGGAGGCCGTCGATCCTATACGCTTGATCAGATCAATGAAATCCGCGCAGTCCTCGACGAGCACGCCAAGGGTAAGAAATATGTGCCTCGTCGGAAGGCGGGTGAGCATTGCCAGGTTATGGCGGTCGTCAATTTTAAGGGCGGCTCAGGAAAGACAACGACTGCGGCTCACCTCGCTCAATATCTCGCTTTGAATGGATACCGCGTCCTTGCTGTTGATCTCGATCCCCAGGCGTCGTTGACTGCACTCCATGGCTATCAGCCGGAATACGACATCGCCACGAACGAGACGATGTATGCGGCAGTCCGCTATGACGATCAGCGACGCCCGCTGAAGGACGTGATCCGCAAATCCTATATTGCCGGTCTTGACCTCGTTCCCGGCAATCTGGAGCTGATGGAGTTCGAGCACGACACGCCGCGTGCGCTTGCGGAGCATTCCACGGAACCGTTCTTCGGTCGCGTTGCTTCAGCTCTCGGATCGGTCGCTGACGATTACGACGTCATGGTATTGGATTGCCCTCCCCAGCTCGGTTTCCTTACGCTGGGCGCTTTGTGTGCATCCACTGGCCTTCTCATCACTGCACATCCGCAAATGCTCGACGTCATGTCGATGTGCCAATTCCTTTTGATGGCGTCCGATCTTCTCAGCGTCGTTCAGGACTCCGGTGGTGACCTCGATTACGACTTCATCCGGTATGTCGTCACCCGCTATGAGCCGTCTGACGGGCCACAGACGCAAATGGTCGGCTTCATGCGATCCCTGTTTCGCGAGCGCGTATGCACAAATGCCATGCTGAAATCTACCGCGATTTCGGACGCGGGGCTTTCGAAGCAGACGCTTTACGAAGTCGGTCGGGAGAACTTTTCGAAATCCACCTATGACCGTGCGCTTGAATCTTTGGACGCCGTAAACGGCGAAATCGAAACACTGATCAAGCAAGCCTGGGGGAGAGACGGATGAGCCGCAAGGACACGCTCAAAGGGCTTCTTTCAAGACGAGAGCAGGAGTTGCCACTTGGCAACTCAGACGAATCCGAACAGGGTTCGGCGGGCGAAAGCGGAGAAGGGGAAAAGAAGCTTCAGCATATCCGATCAGGTGCTGTTGGAGCAATGGGACGGTCACTCGGCAACATCGCGAGTGCCGCAGATCAAGCGCGAGCAATGATCGCAGCGGGATCGGCAGTCGTTGAGCTTGATCCGGCGAAAATCGAAGGTTCCTTCGTTTCTGATCGCCTTACACATGACGGCGAGGCCTACGACCAGCTGATCGAAGCTATCCGTGAAACCGGACAGAAGAGCCCGATCCTAGTTCGTCCGCACCCGTCGAAAGCTGATCGCTATCAGATCGCCTACGGCCATCGTCGCGTTCGTGTGCTCGCCCACCTTGGAAGGCACGTAAAGGCGGTAGTCCAAAACCTGACTGACGAAGAGCTTGTCATCGTCCAGGGGCAAGAGAATTCGGCCCGCGCTGATCTCAGCTACATCGAGCGGGCGTTGTTCGCGCTCGCGCTGGAAGCCAAAGGTTATGACCGCAAAGTGATCATGACCGCTCTGAGCATGGAGAAAACGCAGCTATCGAAGTTGATGGCATTGGGACACTCGATACCGCGAAATCTTATTGAAGCAATTGGACCAGCTCCGAAAGCTGGGCGGCCAAGATGGGCGGGCCTGGCTGAAAAATTGCAGCAGTCCAAACCGGCAGAAGTCGACAAAGTGTTGGCGGACCCCAGCTTCGAAAGCTTGGACACAGACGCGAGGTTCGACAAGGTTTTTGCTGCGTTGTCAGCGAAACCGGTTCGGGCTGGCACGGAATCAATCAAGTCGGAGCACGGCGTCAAACTGGCTTCGGTCGAGCGCAAGGGGACGAAAATCTCCCTGCAGTTCGACGAGAAGACGACGCCTGAATTCGCTGAATACGTCATGGAGCAACTGCGTGATCTCCATGCCTCTTATTTAGCATCACGCGGAACGTGAGACGATCTAGAAAGGACTGAAGCCGCAAAAGAAAAAGGCCCCCAAACGACCAGGTCGCGGAAGCCTTCTCCATATCTGTAGCAAGATCGAGAATCGCATTTCCCCGAATCACAGTCAAGAGTCTTGGCACCGTTTTGGTGAGCGGATTTCTTTTGCCTTCTGAGAGGTGAAGGAAAATGGAGAGTGGAAGTGTGACGACGCCTTTCGGGCGGCGGCCGATGTCGCTTGGCATGCTGGCAAGCCAGCAACTTGCCGAAACCATCGAGTCGGGAACTATCCGGAACAAATGGAAGCTGTTCAGAGCTGTATGCGAGGCGCGGCCTGCGCTAGGTGTCAGCGACCGTGCTTTGACGGTCCTCGACGCGCTACTGACGTTCTATCCGGCGGATGAAATCTCCGAGGAACGTGGCCTGATCGTGTTTCCTTCGAACGCACAGCTTTCGATCCGGGCGAGGGGCATGACCGCAGCGACCTTACGACGGCACCTGGCAGTCCTCGTCGACGCCGGATTGATCATTCGCAAGGATAGCGCAAACGGAAAACGTTTCGCACGCAGAGACAGGGCAGGGGAGGTCGCAGAGGCTTTCGGCTTCTCGCTCGCGCCGCTGCTGGCACGGGCAATCGAGATCGAAGCTCTCGCAGCCCAGGCGGTTGCAGATCGCGAGCTTATGAGGATCACGAGGGAGCGCCTGACCATTTGCCGCCGTGACGTTGCCAAGCTCATTGCCGCCGCGCTGGACGAGGGCGCTGCAGGTGATTGGGAGATGATTACCTGCATGTTCCGTGAGATCGTTGCCCGCCTTCCTCGTGCGGCCGGGATCGAGCATCTGGCGTCGGCGCTAGACGAGATGTCGCTTCTTCGCGAGGAGATTGTCAATCAGTTGGAAATACACACGAAAACGCAAAAAATGCACTCCAATGAATCTCAAGTTGAGCGCCACATACAGAATTCAAATCCCGAATCCATTTATGAACTTGAACCAGCTTTCGAAACGAAGCAGGGGGCAAAGTCGGCGGATCACGTAGGCCAGCGGAGCGGGGCGATGGGTTCCGACCGCGACAGCAGGGCAGGTAATAGGGAAACGAAAACGGTAGATCGTTCGGCAGGCGAGGGCGGCCCGCTGAAATCGTTCCCGCTTGGAATGGTCCTGCAGGCTTGCCCGCAGATTTCCGATTACGGACCCGATGGGCAAATCGGGAGCTGGCGCGACCTGATGACCGCCGCCGTCGTCGTTCGATCCATGCTTGGCGTCAGTCCGTCGGCCTATCAGGAGGCGTGCGCGGCGATGGGACCGGAGAACGCGGCGACCGTAATTGCCTGCATTCTAGAGCGGGGAGGGCACATCAATTCGGCGGGCGGATATCTTCGTGATCTGACGAGGAGAACCGAGGCTGGGGAGTTTGCGATTGGTCCGATGCTGATGTCTTTGGTCCGTTCGAACAGTCCCGTTCGCCGGAAGATTGGATAGGGAGATAAATTCCCGGTTAGTTGTGTCTTGGAAGCCGGAAAGGAACTCCTTGAAACCGTATCTCTGCATACGTGTAATTCTGTAGTAGACTCAACTAATCGAACTGGGGAGTGTGCACCATGCTTGAGGCACTTAAAGTCATCGCATTATTTGTTGGTTTGGTGGGCGTTATCGGAACGGGTCTCTTCGGTTTGATCAGCAATAGGCAGAAAGCCAAACTTGATCGGGAACTACAAGAACGACTGGCGGAATTTGGTTTGATGAAATCCGCTTTCGATTTGCGGTTCAAGGATGAATTCGAGGCGTTGAAAACTTTGTGGCCTTTGTTGCAGACGTTGATCACCACATTATCAATCGAAACACACGAATTTAATCAGAGACAGGGAAAAGAGCGAGCAGATATTATTTCCAGGGATTTGCAACCTGTTGCCGAGAAGCTTTATTCGTCCACGATTTTTCTGCGGGATGATATTAGGGACCTGGCGGAAAGCATTGTGCAAGAAGCTTCGACCTGGAGAGTTAACCTGGCATATCCAGCGCTCGCCGACCCAAACATCTTCAATCCTCCTCGGCCTGTTGAGGAGCTTGAACGAGATTTGATTCTGCTTAGAGACATGATCGCCGAGCACATCAAAATGATGCCTGGTGGTGTTGATTTCGGAACGGCAGAACGCCGCCAAGTCTGACTGGCGCGACCTGATGACGGCCGCCGTTGTTGTTGGCGACAGACTGTCAGCCTATCAGGAAGTTTGCTCGATTATGGGTGCGGAAAACGCCGCGACCTTTTTGGCCTGCAATTCTGGAGCGGGGAGGGCACATCAACGCAGGGGGTGGCTACCCGCGCGATCTGACTCGGAGAATCGAGGCAGGTGGGCAGGAAAGCCCGGTATTGGCGTAATGCGGCAGCGGGTCGGTTTTTTCATTGAGCGCGACCCGCCAGTTGGCGAGCGCGGAGTTCTGCCAATCTTCGCTTCGACGCTTGGAGATCATCACTCATCTTGTCGTTGGTGCACTTTGTCGTCCGAAGTTCGCGGAGCATCTCGTCCCCGAAGCGCACCGGCTTCTCAGCGAACGCATTGTCCACGGCATGTTCGATGATCTTCACTGGCGTTGAGTCCTGCAATGTCTGCAGGCACTTTGAGACGGTTTGCCCATGGTAAAGGCCAACCAACATCAGGTCCTGAGCGCTCAACGAAAGCAACATGAAATCTTTGACCTTTGACGATATCGCGTTGCCTGTCACAATGTTGAATCTCAGAAGTTTATCGCGCGTTTGCGGTTGCGCTTCCCTGAGGGTAAGGGGGTCCCATATCTTCGCGGAGGAAGCAGCAATGTTCTTGATGATTGTGTTGACGCTTGTCCTTATGCGAGTGTCCGCAGCTTCAATCGTTGCCGCGTCCAATTCCTCCACGGAGTCCTTGTAAAACCGCAGAAATACCGGATCGGGGTTGTGGCCGTTGCAGCCATTGTTTAGACACTCCCACGCCTCTGAGAGATAATCATTGGAGCCGTTCCACGCTCGAAGGACCATCACCCAAGTGTCTGTGTTGTATGTTGTATAACTCGCGTTGCTTGTGATCGTCCGGCTGGAGATCAGCATCGTCCGAGACTTGGGATCAGGTGCGGTCCCGCTCAGGTTCAGGATACGGACTGTGTCCTCATAACCGGTTTCGCTGAATTGGAAGTAGATTTTCACGCGGTATGCGAACGTATAATACCGTAAGTCGGTAGCTTTTGGGTGCCGATGGGCTTCGGTCTGCTTTAAGTATTCAATGCACATTTTGGGCTGACCCAGCCCCAGCTCCTGAGCCACCCAATAGACCTGAGGTATCAACGAATCCAAATTCGCGGGGAAGGCAACGGGATTGCGCGGGTCTCCTACATCAGCGCATTTTGTTGCGGTAGGCTGATTGAACTGTGTGCGTAGAACAGTAAAGCTATCAGAAAATACTTCGCTGATGTCCGTCTTAACGGCTTCCTCGACCTTATCTGCTCTTTCGGCCAATTTTACCCAAGCGGTGTCAAGAGCGACTGGATCGCCGATTGTCGAATCGAGGAACGTCTCCACTTCGAGAATGCGGCTCAGGGCTTCATCAGTCAGCGGCAAGACCTCCCGGCTGGAAATCGTTGGCATGTTTTGAGCGGCCGCAAGCAACACCTGTATCCTGGTCTGGAGGATTTCAGGGTTTGGAACTGTCTTTGGGTGCTTCATCCCAAAGTAGCTTTGAGCAGCGCTCGCGATTGCCTCATGGTCCCGGGCAATCTCCGTTCGCGACACTTGAGGGAGCTGAAGAAAGAAAAATGGCGCGGAGAGTTGAGAGAGTGTCAGTTTTTGCCCATCCCCATCAGGTGCGCCCAAAGATAGCAAGTAGTTCACCCAGGTAGGCCCGAGAATGCGGGGGGTCGTCTTGGTCGGGTCCGTGGTGAAAATTCTGGAGCCCGCTAAATCGAGAGCCAGCCCCTCTATGCATTGCTTTTCATCACGTGGGAGAGCTTGCAACGTGGAATCGCATTGCAAGAACATCTTATAGGTTTCGGCGTCCCCTTCAAGAAAACGAAGGTAAGCCTGCATGGCAGCACGCTGTGTGTCATCGGTTATGTCAGCCATGACGACACCAGAGAAATCTTTAATCAGCTGCTGTGAGTAGCGCTCATTCCGAATAACCTTGTCGAAACCCTCCAAAGTTATGTTCGTCAGTCGATCAATCTTCTTATCTATGACGTCGAGCTTCGCCTGTATTTCCTTCAGCTGCTGCATGATCTGCATCAGGGCGACCATTGTCGGGTCTTGCTGGTTGCTGAAAAGCTGCGCAATCATTAGGCCCGCAGACACCATGTTCGTGCACATCAGAAGTTTGTCAGGTGAGAGACCGCCTGGCCCAAACTTTTGCATGGTATCATACATCTTCAAAAAGGAGTTTCCGGTCACCTGCACTTTCATAGCCGCTTCTGGCCCAACGATTTGTCCTAAGATAGTGCTGGTTAAGAAGACCCCCGCCCGCAGACGTTCTTCGTCACGGCCAAGCGCGGCTTCTCGGTCTCTTTTTTCCTGCGCAGATGTTTGGGCCGCCCCGGATTTCTCAACCTGTTCCCTTACCTCGCGGAGTTTCGCGGTCATCAACGCAATGCCATCCTTCGAGACCTCGCGGTCGATTCCTCCCTCATCTTTCGGGGTTGCATCCCCGGTCATCACGCGATTTTCGCGCACCTTCGTCACGAAGTCGTCGAAGTTCTTTCCCTGCAATTCCGCGAGCTTCGAAATTCCCTCACTACGGACGTCCGCTGGAAGTTGCTCATAAGCGCCAACAAGCGCAGTCAGTGCTGCCTCGATTGGCACATCCGACAGCCGCAAGTCGTTGCCGTTCATGGCCTCGACGTTTTTTGTAAAATCGTTTATCGCATCGACATATGTCGGGTTCACCGGACCCAACTTCACAAGTGATACGAATGCATCGCGGCCAACCACCTCATCCAGGCTATCTTTGGCGTCGACCATAATCTTCCGAACCTCTTCAGGCGTTTTGGCTCGTGGAAGATTTAAAGCTGCATATGCGATTGTTGAGTTTCCTGATTTGGCCAAGCGATACGCCGTCTCTGCCAGAATAAGTTTCCGTGCCTTTTCCTCGTCCGAAGCCATATCTGTTAGCGCTTGTGATGGGGGGGTAACGATGATCGGCGGCACGTCCTGCGCCATCAGGGCCGGTGGCCAGCTGGTTGCAAGGCACGAAGCAAGCAGTAGGCGAAAAAGGTTCAAACGCGACATGTCCCCTCCTGACGCATTTCAGCAAACTACAAAACATAAGAACGTGGGCTTGAATAAGGTGCCTAAAATGCAACCTTATGTATAGTAGCCAGATAGTAGTAGTCGCGCGTAGCGGGCTTTTTAGATGACTACGGGAACAGAGTTCAGCAGTTGGGCTTTGTTAACCTTTGTCGTTGGCCGTGCGAAGATCGAGATTGGTCGATAGTGCTGCTCACCTTGATATTCAATCGCGAGCTTCAGCGAGGGCACATTTGGTGTCCACCGATTGAGAGCCAAGGGAACTTGGCCGCCACTGGTGGATTGCGGGAAGGATGCTGCGCACGAGATCAACGAGAGAAGTTTCCGATGCCGATCCCCGACCGATCTCCGCTATGAATCGAGCGCGGCGGAAAGCGTTCTCGGCGTTGACGAAGTCGGGGCCAAGAACCTTTGCCATGATTGGATAGAGCCGGAAGCGATATCCGGGCTCCAAACGAAAATCCGGCCGCATGGTCGCGGTGGGTGCTTGTATGCGACGAGATGCCTCGATGTGTCATTTCGTCGGGCAGTTCGGGATAGGCTCCAGAGCAGCAGAATGTGTCTCGGCTGATAGGCACGCGTAGTATACAGATTCGAATGGATCGGGACCGGAGCAAGATGGCGAAGCGAGAGATTACAGTTTTCTACGCGTGGCAGAGTGATCGCGAGACGAAAGGGAATCAGCATTTCATTCGTATCGCGCTCGATGACGCGGCAGCTCGAATGAACAAGGAAAGCGCCCATGGCGTCGAAGTGAAGATCGATGCTGATACCGAGGGCGTTGTTGGCACTCCTCCTGTCACCGAAACGATCCTCAACAAGATTCGCTCAGCCGATATCTTCGTTCCCGATCTCACTTTTGTCGCTGAGACCGGTGGCGGGAAACTTGTTCCCAATCCAAATGTCATGGTCGAATACGGCTACGCGCTTCGCTCGCTGACCTTCGAAGCCATGATGCCAGTGATGAACACATACTACGGGGAGCCGGAAAAGCTGCCGTTCGATATGGGCCATGTCAGGCATCCGACACAATATAGCCTTGAGCCGAACAGTCCTGACGGGGTGCGTCGAGCGGCACGCGCGAAGCTGTCAGAAAAGCTTGAAGGCATTCTGAGGCTCATGGTCCAGAATATCGTCAGCAAATCACGGACGGACGTTCGTTTTGCGCCCATGGAACCGGTTAGACCGCCTGCATTTTTCTTTCAACCGGATGATGTCCTTGTAAACTTCGGCTATCCAGGCGAACAGGAAATGAGCTTCAAGAGAGATCGAGCGATCTATCTTAGGCTCTTCCCGACTTACGCGGACCAACCGCGCGTTGGTTTGACGCGTGCGGTGGAGATCGCACCACGGTTGCTACCAATGCAAAGGCTGATAAGTTCTCTGAATAATCGCAACGACTTCGGCGCAATATGCCTCCAGCAGCACGGCGACGGAATAACCAGCTTCACTCAAATTTTCGAATCAGGCGAGCTATGGGGGGTCAGTGAGGAGGTATTTCGTTCGGGAACCGCGCCGCATATCCCTGCCATTGGTGTGGAAAAGGCTTTCGCCGCGACCCTGGAAAATTACCGTGTTGTCTATGAAAAGGTGCTTGAGCTTCGTGCACCGTTTACCGTCGAATTTGGAGCCGTCGGCATATTTGACCAGTATCTCCGCATTCCCAGCGTGGAATACACCAACGGCGAATTTGTCGGCCCGATCCGGAAGCAGAACATCATCCGGCGTTTCCAGTTGAACAGCTTTAATCCGGCCGACTGGCAATCAGCTCTGAGAGATTTTCTGATCGATTTTTACGATCTCGTGGCCCGCGACCGATCATCTGTTTTGACCGACGACCATGTGGCGGCCAACGATATTCCGCCACGTTGACGGCATTCACATCCTCGCGACCTGACACCACGCACCGAGGGAGGGAGTTTGCGATTGGTCCAATGTCGCAGGAGCGAGCCCCGGCAAGCGGTATTCATGGAGGGTAAGAATGGAACTTAGACCGAACGGGGATCAGAAGGGTCGCTTTCACAAAGCAATCAACCAGAAATTCAATAAATGCCTTTGCCCAGATATGGCTTGCGAAAAGCCAGCGATCCGCGCCCATTCTGTTCAAAAGGCAACTGCGCTATCGTTCATTGAAGAGGCCCAACATGTTTACGGCCTGAAGATGTCATTTAAGGGTGCTGAACCAATCTGCGAGTTCGAAAAGATAGGTCGCAACAATGCTTCCACCTTCACAGGTTTCTGCAGTCAACACGACACAGAAATTTTCCGCCCTATCGATACTAAGCCATTGAACCTTAAAGATGAGGAACAGCTATTTTTGATAGCGTATCGCTCTGTAACCCGAGAACTTCACGCCGTTTTCGAAGGAGCGGCGAAATTGCAACATGTCCACGAATCCAACGTGAAATTGGGGCGTGTGAAAGCCGATGATCCAACGATTTCAGCTCTCGCGCCAGTCGAGGCTATCTTTAAAGCGTGGTTGACCTGGCGCTACCGATGCGATCATTACGACATCAACTTGCTGAAATGCCAATATAGGGAAATCTCGCATTCGATATTCTCGATCTCTGGCCAGCCTGCCGTGGTGGCATCTTCGTCGTTTTTCCCGACTATCGAGAACCCACGCGACAACAAAAAACCGCGCATCGCTCTGAACATCATTCCACTTTCAAATGACGAGACAGCAGTAATTTTCAGTTACCCGAAGGCGCAATCAGCGAATGCCCGAAAATACATCGCGCCAATTATGCTCAAAAGCGGCGAGGATCGATTGCTCGCACTTTCCACGCTTGCCTTGGACACCACCGAGAATTTTTTCCTGCGACCGTCGCATGTCGACAGCTGGTCCGCCGAGAAAAGGGCTTTCATTCAAAAAGCCTATTTCTCAACCGTGAAGGACGGGGCTTTCTTGGCACCCGAACCCGAATACATGCTTTTTTAAGCGGCCAGTTCCGCACGCATCCTTTTCTCTTCAACGCGACAGATTTCATGAACTGTTTTGCCGAGATCATATGATTTGGCTGCCACCACCTTTCGGAGGAGGCGGTTCAGGAAGCCGACGCGGCTTTGATGGGCTACGTGAGGATGGGCGGCTATTCTCATTGCCGTGAACATCGCGCTTTCCTCGTGATCGACAAGGTGCTTGGAGAAGAAACGCCAGGCCTCATGACCAACGTCACAGTGGGCGATGGCGGCAGCTTCATCAGCGGTAAGGTCGTCGACGAGCTGTTGGTGCGGAAAAGAAGGCCGCTCGACCTTTGGAGCCTCGGACACGATCATTCTGTAGCCAGTTTCCTTGTTGTGATAGACCACCGTGCCCCAGGTTTCTTTCGACTGTTTTTCAACCGGAGCCGGGTTGGCCGCTTTCGGTTTCTTCCGCAGGAAAGAGCACCAGTGAGCGAACGCAGCCGCGATACCTTGCTCATAGAGGAGCCCGAAGATTTCGTCGCCGGTCACGAGGTCAGCATCCGGCAAGGGCATCGAAGGGTAGGCGTGCATTTGGCTGATGTTCGATTTCCAGACTTCCAGCAGCTCATGGACATCATATCCGGTGAGGGTGGCACCTTGGCGCAGCAGCTCGGCCGACGGCATCTCACCATGGAAGGTGTCAGCGTTCTTCAGCGAGGCATTCAGTTCCGCATACCCTTCAGCCGTCAGGGGAGCTTTAGGCTGTTCCTGCAATGGAGCTTCGCGAGGCTGGACGAGAAACAGGATGTAGTCGACGGGATTGCCGCGACCGGGTTTCCTGACGATCTCATATGATGCTGTGAAGCGGGTGATGTGCGCCTCGATGTCGGCCGCCACCTTTTTCAAACACCCTTTCTCAAAGTTACCGAAATGGAACTTCCCGTCGAACTGAAAGCATATGTCGCGGACCAGTTCCTGCGGTGTCACGCGCCACGACCGGAAAGGCTCATCCTGCCCTGCGATCAACGCAAGCCGTGGGTAGACGCGAGGCGTGTATTTGCAGCTGAATTTCGGGAACGCGTTGATTTCCAACTTGGTGTAATGGTGCCGGGTAAGAATGATTTGCTTGATCGCATTGTGAACGCTGAAGGTAATGAATTTTTTGCCGGTTGCTTCTTCAGTGATCCAATCGGGGATCAACAGCGGGATTCTATTTCCGGAGCGCGAATAGCCAGGCACGCGGAAATCGTATTCAACTTGCGTGTCGTAGAGCTGGTCGATCAGTCCCTGCAGGCGAGCGTTGTGCTCGATTCCAAGATACTTCTTTGCCACATCGGCGGCGACCCGGAACTCTGATTGCTCGATCCCCTGGCTGCGGGCGGATGCCATCAACAGCTCATAAAGCGCGTGGCCCTGAGCTGTCAGCACGTCTTCAATCTTATCGCCTTCACCCTTGGCCCCAATAATCCGCAGATGCTTGATAAGAGCCGCTGGCTTGTCGGTTGTAGGCTGTTCGGCCAGAGCGAGGGTAGGATCGGTGAAGACGGCAGCTCCGCTTCTGGAATTGAAGCCTTTGCGATCTTTGCCGGTGAACTGGTTTTCCTTGGTGGCTTTCTGAACCTTTACCCAGGTTTTGCCGTCTGGGCGCGGTGTCAATGTGACGGGCATGCGACTTGCTCTGATGCGATAAAGTAAGTCTGCAACGGTCGGCGGAATGGACCTAGCTTTTTGTTACTTCGGCACTCAAAAAGTAACGCTAAATTTTTGTGTTACTAAATGTCGGAGCCTGAAAGCGAGAAACGTCAACATTGGCTCCGACATTTAGTAACGCTAAAACCGGGCTGAAATTCAGATTTTACAGGACCTTCTGCCCTAAATCATAAAGGATATACATAAGAATATATCTCTAGCCGTTCCCGCTCAGCGCTCCGCGCGAAATTACGTGATGATTCTTCTCTTTTTCTTTTTCCCGTGGCGCTACGCGCATTTTGTTTCAGGGAGGTTGAGGCACCGCTGGTCATTCCATTTGCGCCGCAGCGCGGGCTAATCAGCTCATTCGAGGGCCGTCCGAGCGAATGGGCGTGTCAAATTATCGGCCAAGAAACATCACCGCCGGAACATCGTGCCTGGCAATGGCGATTTGCCCAAATTAAGTTTGTGGACAACTGCCAACAATTCCGAGCAATAATAGTTTGAGTTTCAAAGCAACAGCCTAAGTCATGCAAATACCGTTTGTTCTTCTCTCCGCCGACAAGCAGAATCTTGTAAGGTAAGAACAAAAAACGGGAGAGATTTACCTATGAAGAAGCTAATTGCGAAACTTATGGCCGGTATTGCCAAGGGTGCCATGCTGGTTGGAAAGGGCGGTAAGGCGGCCTATGATTTCGGTGCTGGTGTCGTAACCGGCGCGGTCGGCATGGTATTCGGCCGAGGTGGCGGTGCACCAGTCCCGGCACAAGCCACGGCCGACGAGGTTATAGAAGAGCTCATGGCGGCCAATGCCGCTGCGATTGACGATGACGATGAGCTGACGCCGGAAGAGCAGTTGAAGAAGGCCGAGGAACTGGCCGTCAACCGCGCTTTCCATGGTGGGCCCAACGGTCAGGGCATGGAGCCGAAAGACGTTCTCGATTACGCCACTGCACCGACCCTGGCAAAGCGTCAGGAAATTGGCGGCCTCATGCGTAATCAGACCCGCGACTGGCTGATGTCGATGAACAACACGCAGCTCGACAGTCTCGGCCGTGCCGGTGAATATGGCATCAGAAGCCACATGCACAACATCCGGCATATCTCAAATGTCCCGAAGCTCACTTTCGGAACCAAATACGAGATGGAGCTTTCCCACAAGGAACCGGCCCCGCAGGCTCCGAAGCCACAGGGAAGTTGGACCGAGCGCCGCGACAAGATCGCCGGGATCGAGGCCCCAAAAAACAGGGTCAAGTTTGCCGAGGGGTTTCATAGGCAGATCGACATGATGGCCGACCAGGATCAGGACCGCGAGCAGACCCGAAATTCGGCTCCTGCTTATCGTCCGAAGCCTGCCGGTATGCGCCGGTAAGATTGCGGAAATCTGACATTGATATTAAAAGAGGGCGGTCTAGTTACCGCCCTCTTTTCGTTTGGGATTCCGCCTGATGGCCCTATCCATCGACCGCCATTTTTTTGCATCCGAGCGCAAGCGTCTTCAGTTTACGCATGAACGGCTGGCAGCTACACTCGGGCTAAACCTTTTCACGCCGAAGAAATGGTCAAACGGATCGAGAAAAATTCCGCCATATGTCGGCTACGCTCTTGTCGCCCTTGAAAAAGGATTGGAGCCTATTGGTGCGGATCATCCTGTCCCAGTTCCGCTTCTGATGGGATACGTATTCGCAGCCATTCAGGCGGAATTGGAACCCATAGGCAAAGATCATCTTGTCGAGTGGACCGGCAAAGATAGCGACAAAGATAGCAGCGAATAAAAGCTGGACTTTGGGATCATTCAAAGGACGTTCCCACTGTCCGTGATGTCAACATTATTTGGACATTGCAGGTGCTTTCTAGGGGCAACGCGATCACTGCGCAGGATGCTTATGCAGCATGACTGTGGTATTTCCCTTTCCGTTCGGTTGCTCTAGAGGATAATGACAACTCACCACTTCGGGTCTTATCTGTGCCAAAAAATTCGTCCCCCGTACTCATTTTCCTAAGCCACTCCACCGCCGATACAGACCTGGTTGAAGCTTTCGAAACTTTACTCACCAAAGCGTTGAACATAACCTCCGAGAGTATCTTCTGCTCCAGTCTGGAAGGCCAGGGTGTCAAGAAGGGGGCGAACTTTGTTGACGAGATCAAAGGCAAGGCTACTGAGGCCAAGGCCGTCGTTGCATTGTTATCACCGGCCTATATGGAGAGCCCCTTTTGTCTTGCTGAGCTAGGTGCAGCGTGGGCCTTGAATACTCACCGTTTCCCTATCGTCGTGCCGCCGAATTCATTCGAGGTTATGCAGGCCACCCTTCTTGGGGTGGTCGGGGTGAAGATCGATCAGCAAGAAGCGCTTACGCAGCTCTTGGAGGACATTGCCGAGGCGCTGTCGCTCCCAGCTGCAACAGCTGGTGTCCGAGCGCGGGCATTACGTGATTTCTTCAAAGCATGGCCCGCGCTGAAGGGGAGCATCGGCAAGGCCAAGCGCGTTGACGCTGCCATCCATGAGAAAGCGCTCACCGACCTCGAAGCATCGCGGGAAGCCTGGGAGGCTTCAGAACAAGAGCTGGAAACGGCTAAGGCTCATGTTAAAGCGCTTGAGGATATTAAGGACCCGAAGCAAGTCGCGGCGGTCAGTAAAGCGTTCGAGGATTCAGACTGGGAAATGGAGCTGGATAGGGCATTTGGCGAAATAAACGAAATAATGCCCGAGGTTGGTCCTAAAGTTCTGCGACTTATGATCTTGGAGCTTCTCGGCAAGCAATCCTATCCCGATCTCAGGGAAGACTACATGGATCGGGCCATCGAAATCGACGTATATGATCCAGACTCCAGGGCGTGGAACCATTCTTCGGATGAGATGAAGGCGCTGTCGAAGGGAATGAAACAAGTTGAGAATGTTTTCGACGAACACGAAAACACGGCCTCTGAGTTGAAGCGGCAAGGCAAACGCTACAAAACGGACGACATCCGGTTTTGGGAACAGCAGTTGGGAATCTAAGCAGATTCCGGCCGCTAGCCGTCCTTCGCTTTCTCTACTCCCATGTCGCGAGCCGCCCCGAGGCGGCGAGCCCCGTCAGGTTGTAAGTCGTTTCCTGCTACCCCACCACCGAGCCAGGCCGACCCCGGCTACCAGACCGGCCGCCAGAAGGCCGAGAGCACCCATTTTAACGACGAGCTGCGTCCAGATGAGTTTGACCCCGTTGACGCCCTCCACGCTGTTGAGGGACGGCCCTATGGCGATTGTTGGCTTGCAGGCAGGAGCGCCGCGAAATTCAATGGTGCCGGTTCCTCCGCATTCGGAGAGAACGCGGTTCATGTCGTTGCTTGCGAACACCTTGAGAGCGGCCGATGCGTCAGGGCGAGCCATCAGATTTTCAAACCGGGCGGCAGTGGCGTTGACGCTATCGCGTCCCAGGAAATAGCCGCCTGCAAGACAAATGAGGGTAATCAGGATAACGCCGAAACTGACTTGCGTCAGTCGGAAATTCTGCCGTCGCGATGCTTCCTGCTTGACCAGCATGTCAACATTAGAAACGAGATCGTTCAGGCTCTTTTCAAGAGCGCCTTCGACCTTGGCAGTGAGATCGGCTGGCATGGCGGCCAGCGCCTCGTTCATGCCAGCTTCAATGTCGGATGAAACGCCAGCGCGGAGTTGGTCGATCAGGTCCCGGAGCTGGTACTTGAGATTGTCGGAAAGTCCGGAGGTAATGCCTCCGGTTTTCGCGAGGACGCAAAACATAACGGAAACCGGATCGTCGCGGCCGACGTTGGCTTTCGTCATCATCTCCCAGGCAAGGGCGGTTTCGTCCATCGTGAGATCGAGGGCCGCCGCGACTTGCTTAAAGTAGCTAGTAGTTTCGATTTCGGCCCGCATGACACTCTACCTCTTGCTTGATGGAAACCCGACCCCTTAGAGGCCGAGCTTGTCGCCTACTGACTTGAACATTTCGTCAGCCGTTTCGATGAACTTGTTGAGACGGGTGCGATCAGTGAGGGTCATGTCCGCGCTATCGACGGCCTGACGGAAGGGGAGGTTGGCAGCGTCGAGCTTCGCAAAGATGCCGGGATGAAGTGCAGGGAAATGAATTTCCTTGCCGCCCATAGCCTCCAGATCGAGCTTAGCCTTGCCACCCTTCTTGACGCCATTGCTGTCTTCGAAACCATACCAGAACGGAAAGTCTTCATTCTTCGTGCCCCAAGCCTTGTTGACGATGGCGATATGATCCGCCTTGTCACCGAAGACATTAAGGTAATCGCGGACAGACTGCGTAGCCGCTTGAACGTTCGAGATCGCATGAAGGAGGGTGAGCCTGTAACCCTGGCTTTCAACTGCGGAAAGGAAACCGGATACGCCATCACCGTCGTCAACGATCCGGGTGATTTCGTTGAGCGAGCCGCCAGCCATATCAACCAAGATCGTGTCCGCGCCGTTTTCGATATTGTCCAGAAGCTGCGAACGCTGGCTGTCTGAGCGAACGTCGAAATAGGCGACGCCGGTCATTGCGTCTTGATCCTTGAGGAGCGCTTTGTTGCCATCGCGCGTCCCGTAGGAAATGAGCAGAGTGCCGGTTCCGCCGTCGGCGTCATAGATCGCTACCGGCTTTTTTTCATGCCGATAAAGATCGGCAAGGGCGCGAGCAATCACAGATTTGCCAACCCCACCTTTGTTGTTCACGATGAGGATCAGGCGCTTCTTATCAGAAGACTGCGCAGCAGTTTTAGTTGCCATTTTAAATTCCCTTTACGCTAAACTGATTGGGATTTCGGAATACTAAAGATCGTTCTCGTTGAACGCTCCGCCCATGGTGGGCGACTTATTGAGCAACTTGCTTTGGGACTTGTCGCCGCCGGTTCCCGCCTGTTCCGCTCCGGCGTCAGACTTGCTCTCCGAAACTTTTTCGGAAGATGTCTGCAAAGGCTTCGCCGGATTGTTCTTCTTGGAGGTCGAACGCGATCTCGCATCCGTCTTCACGCCGGTATCGCCGCGTTCTTCCCGCTTCAGTTTCGACCACGTTGCATCGAAGCTGGCGGTCGTCGTCTTGATGCCTAAATCGGCAAGAAGGGGAACGATGGCGTCGGACCTATAGCCCGCAGCTTTCGCTCGCTCAATTGCCTCCTTTACGGACGGCTCGCGCAGATGGTCAGCAAGTGTCTTCGATTTCGGATTTGGCGTTTCCGCCAACTTGTTCAGGGCTTCGGCAATCTTCGAATAGTCGATTGCCTTGTCTTTTTCCGCAGCCATCGGATTAATCTCTCGTCTGGTTTCGATGGTCGCTATAGGTGCTCGTTGTCCACCAGTTAGTCAACTGTGGAAGTTCGCGTTCGCGAATGTTTCTTGCTCGAAGTTAACGAGGAATTACGGAAGCGTTCATGGGAGAGTGCGCAATCATCACCTTATGAATTCATTCCGGCTAAAGCCTTCATTCCTTCAATCGTTGTTCGATTGCTGATAATTGATCAAGGACGCTTTGCGTTAAGTGCAGTTATCCAGACGTTCAGAACGGAATTCTAGAACCGTTCATGAAGCCGTCAATGAGAAGTCCGGAAGGAGTTCTTAATAAAATCTTTACGCATTCGCTTGTTGATTTCGTCGGCTTATTGATACCCTCCGAGGATGCAGCTACGTTCTAAGGAACTTCGCTATGACACATTAAGCACCTGCGGTGCGATTAATGTGCCGCTTCGCGGCCCCGGTCCCTTGTTTCACAAGGTTTCTGGGGTCTGGCAAAAATAGGAAATGACAACATGGCGAAGAAGCCAGGCAGGCCGCGAAATAAGGTTGATCCGGACTCGGAGCAGGTAACAATCCAGCTCCCGTCTTACGTCGTTGCGCTCATGGAAGGCGCAATGGCGGCCGAGGGTATCAAGTATCGCGGCACCTTCATTCGCAAGCTCATTGAGAGCAACGGCACCCTGCTTTCTGCTGTCAAAGAGAAGACGAGCGAGATCGAAGAGATGCGCGAAATGCACCGCGAAACGAAAGCGATGCTCCGCGTAATCCAGACGACGCAAGCCGACTTGATGCGTGCCTTGGACGTAGAACCGGCGGCTGAGCCGTCAACTGATTTTATCAATGAAATTACGAGCGAAGGCATTTTCGCTGATGAGGATGAGACCGGCACTTTCGCCCGTCCGACCTGGTAAAAGGGATTTAGAATGCTTGATGTTACACCAGTCAGCAGCGTTGAATATTACCGTGAGCAGAACACGGACAGCCGCCGCGAGACGCTGCAATACCATACCGACAATGAGACTATCGAGCGCGGCCATGGCCTCATGGGCGTTTGGAAAATCTACGGCGATGCGTCCCTGACTTACAGCAAGGCTATCGTCGAAGGCGAGGCCGTGAAGTTCGAAGACCTTGAGGCTTTGACGCGGGACGAGAACCCGGACAATGGCGAAAGCTACGGTATCAAACGGACGGCCAAATCGAAGACTTCAGCACGCGACTTGACGCTCTCTGCACCTAAGCCGTGGTCTATTCTCAACGGCTTCTCGAATGCGATGGTTTCCCTTGGTGGACAGGACGCGGAGCTTTGGGCGACCGTTGCTGCGATCACTGATGAAGGCCACAATCTTGGTATTGACGCCGCGCTGAACCACGCCATGTCGGAAGAGGCATTTGGCGTGCGCTTCGGACAAGGTGGCAAAGATCGCGCAGGGGCGACGTTTGTTGCTGCTGCAAAGTTCGACCATTTCACCAGCCGCGACGGCGATATGCAGAAGCATTCGCACTTGGTTTCTCCGAACCTGGCCCGTGCTCCTGATGGCTCAATTCGTGCGTGGGATAACCACAAGATGAGCGTTCTTCGCGGAAAGCTGTCTGCGCTTTATCGCGCCGAGATGGTCGCGTATGCGAACGAGCAGTTTGAGAAAAACGGGATCAATATCCGTTTCAAGAAGGAAGGCCGCAACTACACAATCGTCGGCCTCGACCCGAAGATTGTCGATCACTTTTCGAAGCGCCGCACAGCCGTTCTCAATGAGATGTATAAGAACGGATATACGGATACGAAAAACAATCGGAGGGCGGCACAGGTTGCCAGCTATAACTCCCGTCGAAGCAAAAAGAATTTGCCGCCGATGCCCGAACTGTTCGAGCGTTGGATTTTCGAATTGAAGCAGCTTGGATACACGCCTGGAAGCATGTTGCAGGCGATGAATGATGCTGCAATTGAACTCGACCAGAAAAAAGAAAAGGTCTGGGACGAACTTAAAGCGAAGGCGGTTGCGGAAGGCGTCGAAATTCCGGCGATACGTCCTGACCTTGATCCTTTGCAGGTTGCGAAGAACGCCGTCAAAGACATCACCACGATGGAAGCCGTATTCGAGCGAGCGAAGTTCGAAACGACGATGATCGAGCATATGCAGACCGTCTGCAATGCCGAGACAGCCCTTGCCACAGTCGAGCGGATAAAGGGCGAAGGATCGTATGTTCAGGTTGGCGTGAAAGGCCGGTCGAAGGAAGGCGTATTCACCGACAGCAATACGCTGATGGAAGAGTTTGAGCTGATGCAGCTCGAAACCGAATTGCGCCTTGGCGGTTCCTCTATCCTCACGAAATTCATAGAGCGGGCCATTCGTGAAGGCGTCGAGAAGACCGACAGAAGCGGAGAACGGTTCCAGCTGAATAGGGAGCAAGCCGACCTAGTGCGTCACCTTTTAACAGGTGGGCAGCGCCGCGACGGTATCGGAGACGCGGGAACCGGCAAGACTACAACGATGATCGTTGTTCGCCGCGCTCTCGAAATGGCAGATTACAAGCTGCACCTGATCGCGCCGACCAACAAGGCAGTCACTGGCCTTGCGAAGGAGTTGGGCATTCCGTCAGATCGCGGATATTCCGTTACTCGTTTCATCATGGATGTCGAGAAGGGCAAGATCACCCTTGGCCCGAAGGACAACGTGATTTTGGACGAGGCGGGAATGGTTTCCCGTTCCGATTGGGTCCGTCTCGACAGGATATGTCAACACACTGGTTGCCGTATGACGGCTGTCGGAGACCCGAAGCAGCTCCCCCCGGTCCAGGCAGGCGCACCGTTCCGCATGGTAACGGAAGCGTTCGGCGCTGGCCGGTTGATGGAGATCGCCCGTCAGAAAGAAGCCTGGGCACGTCAGGCGTCGAAAGACCTGGCTAACGGGAACGTTAAAGACGGTATCATGGCCTACAAGGATCGCGGCCACCTGCATATTCTCGATAGCGCCGAGGCGGTCCACGAGAAGACGCTTGAAACCGTCATGTCGTTCGAGCGGGCAGCTCCCGGCGAGACATTGCTTATCTCCCCTACCAACGCCGAGCGCCGTATGTTGAGCCGTCGTTTGATCGAGGAGAAGATCGAGGCCGGCATTCTGACCGGCACGCAATACTTCTTCGATCACGCCGACCGAGGCACTGACCAGATTCAGAACTCGCTTATCATGGTTGGTTCTGTCGTCGCCCTGGCGGAAAGCGTCACCTACAAAGAGGAGCGCTACCCGAACAATGCCATTGGCCGCGTCACTCGGATCGTTGACGATGGCGAAGGCAGCGAACCTTACGTTACCGTGAAATGGGATGACGGCCGGGAAGTCACCTTCAAGCCGTCGCACTTTGTCGGCTACCGCGAGGAAGGCGATCCGCTGGCGAATGTTCCGAAGCTCGCACCGGCCGACTGCCTAACCGAGTATCAAAGCCAAGGACTTTCCATTCGAAACGTCGTTCGCCCGTTCACAAGCTCGACCTCGACCCAGAGCATGTATGTTTCGGGAACGCGCCATAAGGAAACCTTTATCGGCATCATCGACGGTAGCCGGATCGAGAACGACATTGCCAACAAAGAGGGCAAGGTCTTCACGATGGGCAAGGACGGTTCCAGCCGTCAAGAAGACGACGTTTCGGAAGCCGTCGTTAGCCGTGACATGATCCTCGCTCGATTTATCGAGGAATGCGAACGCACGAACTCGAAAGCCAATGCTTGTGACTTTCTTGGAGGCGCGTTGAAATTCCATGAGAACTATCGCGAGCATTACGACGCGAAGTTTGAGAAAACGAATGATCTATATAATCCAGAAAACAGGGCGGAACAGAAAGTGGAAAATAAATCCGAAGGAAAAGCGGAAGGAGTAGAGAACGCCCGAGGGAATGGGTCGCGACCACCTTTGCCACGCGCATCGGCTCAGCAAGATGTCATGATTAAGGCCGCAAAGGAGCTTGAGGAAATCGCGCAGCGCCGCACGTCTGCGGTTGCAGAACCAGAAATCGCCAAAAGCCCGAAGGTCCAAGCAGCGAAGGCGAGAATTGCCGAGCGCGTCAGCAAGCGTCTTCCTGATGAAGAGCGTCAGCGCATGTTCGATTTCCCCCTCACCGAATATTTCGAGAAGGTCCACAAATTCAAGCGGGTTTGGGATTGGCAGGGCCGTGAGTTCTTGCGCAATGACACCGTAGGCGAAATCTCTGTCTATGGCTCGTCATGGGCGCTTCGCGACGGCTCAATCAAGGGCAAGGTGATTTGGGATTACGAGCAGTGGCGCTTTGGCGGCACGACCGGCGACGCAATGCGCAAGGTAAAAGAAAACCTCGCGAGCATAGGGCATAATATCGAGTCCAGAGTTTACCAAGCCCCGGTCTCTGCTCCCAAGATCGCAATCGATGACACCCCGAAGACCATGCGCGAGCGTATCCAGCTTGGTAGCATCGAGAAGTATGTTGCCGATACGTATGAGAAGGTTCGCGGTTGGACCGAAACGATGATCGACCGGACCATGCGTTACAATCGCGGCGTCAATGCTTATCTGCGCGACGTTCGGGGGTGGGACGCAGACATGCAGCGTATGTTCCCCGGACAGATCGGGACAGAAAGCTCGAAGGGTCATTCGAACCCGAACGGCGCTGCGTTCCGTCACATCGACCTCGACGGTAATGTTTGGAACGTTGAGCGGAAGGGCATCAAGAAGGAAGGTGATAAGCGTTCGTTCTCCCAAATGTGGAGCGGGACGAAGCGCCTTGGATTGATGAAAGCGGTTGGAGCTGACCACAAAGGCCCTGTCGACTACAAGAAGTTCGATGTTCTCTATGCCGGTGAGTCTTTGATCGACGCCGGATCGGCCTTCAAGGTTGATGGGAAGCCGAAGGGAGCAGTGCTTGCCTCGACGTTTGGCAACGCATCTCATGAGGGCCTGCATGATCTCTATATGCTGGCGAAGCTGAACCCGGATTCGACCATCAATATCTGCCTCGACAATGACAGCGCCGGTCAGACCCTTGGGGCTTTGGCGAGAGAGGCGGCTACACTTGGTTTCGAGGACGCGGCGAAGGAACTTGGACGTCCGGTGAAAGGTCAAATTATCGACCGCTTTCCGGAGCAGCAATACAAGGATTGGAACGACCAAATCCGCGAGCGCGTTGTTACCGTCGAAGAACGCGCGGCCGACCAGAAATGGATTGCCGACCTTGAGGCAGATCGCGCCAAGGGAGCAGAGCAGCGGGCACGGGGCAAGGAAGAGCGTCAGCCGGTCTCACAGCAGCCAGCAGCCTCCCAGAAGCAGCGCCGCCCACCATTGCCGCCGCTGTCGCGTCCAGCGTCCAGATGGGCACGCCCGATCATGGACCCTGAGGCCGAGGCACGCCGGAAGCAAAAGGAACTGGAAGACAGCCAGCGCCAGCAGCGGACGCCAAAGGGACCGTCGATGTAAGGCCCCTACCTATGGAAGCGAGAGAGCGGCTACGGCCGCTTTTTTCATGGTCCCTTGCAAGCGATGGAACCAGCCTTCTGCCCACCAGCAGCAGGAGGACGCCATGCCTGACATTCTCGAAACCGTCATACAGGACGCGCTTGTGAACCTGGTTCGGCGGGTGCAGTGGGGATTGAGCCGGGAGGAGCTTGAGCGCCAGGCGTCGCGGTTCAACGACGAGGCCAGCTTTGAACGCGGCATGGCCGACAATCATTCGACCGCCAACAACCTGATCTGGAAAGCCGACCTTTGCGATTTCGCTGCCCAGGTCCGGTTTCCGCGTGAGGGCGATCTTGCTCCTGTCCGCATGAGACGTCGGATAAAGGTTGCGTTGCGCGACATGTGCGACGGAATCGAGGATGAATGGACCCCGCAGCTTTCCGCGATCATTGGTGCGATCAATCAGAGTCTTGCAGAGCGGCGCGTTACTTTTGACGAGATCGAGCGGTTTGTTTTTGCCGACCGGATGCTGGAAGAGGATCGCGAGCTTGAGCGCCAGGCCGCGTTTTGGGAAACGCGCGACCTCGTGGTGGATTACCGGCGCGAGCTGCCCCAGGAGTCACAGAACGACCAAAAGGCCGATAACGATAACGAGCCGTCAGGTCCCCGGTTCTAAGACTCGATGGCGCTTAGCCTTTCAAGATTACGACAATTCTTAGTCGTGCATTCTCAACCTGTGACCCAACATTTATTTTTGCCAGCTCTGAAGACATAGCAATAGTGACAGTCTCGCTATATTTTCTAATGGCAGCCCCAGAATACTTCTGCAATCTAACGATCTCAGAGAGTTGCTTTCCTTCCGCGTCACTAAAGTGGACCTCAAATGAGCCAGTTCCAGTCCCGAAGGGAAACCCTTGGAACGCAGCAGAAATGTCGACGCTAATCGGTCTTCCGGGAGGCGAACCAGTCAGGTTGATTTCACCAGTCCACCGCGCACGTTTGAATGACTCTATGGTCTTGGCTAGGCGCTTCATTTCAACCAGTCGACGGATGTTCCAGGTGAATGGAATCTCTTCTACGTCTTTTACTAAGAAAGGAAGATTAACCTCATCGGTTGTCAAGCCTGCAACTCTATCCATTGCTTCACCCAGGGTCTTGGACCGCGCGGCTAGAGCTTGCTCAAGTTGAGCAATATCTGAAGGCGCAACCTGTGGATTCCACGATGCAGCAACATTCTTCATGTAAGTGACGACCGACATTCGTTCATCAATCACGTCGTCTAAGTCTGCACCCGCAGCCAGAACTTCATTCCTCGAAGATAGTTCGATCCTCGGTTTAGTAGGAGCGTTTGCAGCGTTGTTAATGTCATCGAGTTCATACAGAACTGGAATGCCGCCAGTCGCCTGGACCGCCTCCTCGAAGTCGTCAAAATATTCTAGCAAGGCCGTAACTAGAGGATCGTTGCCGTCTATCTTGCCAGTTGCTTTGTCTACTCCGATTGTTTGTTGAAACACTGGCGGAGCGTTTGTGACGCCACTCGCGATGGCCTCAAGGGATATGGCAGCCCGTGTGGCTGTCTTGAGCAGCTTGCTGTGGAAGGAAGCGCCTCCACTTGCGGAGCCATACTTCACGTCGGCATCAAGACGAAAGTCCTCAGCTTCTTCGACGGAACTAAAATCAAGGTGATAAACAATAGAAAGTAGTCCGCCAAGCGTGACCGATTTGATGAATTTATCGCCATATCGAGTCGTAAAGGCTTTTGAGTCTTTTTTTAATAAGTCTATCGCCTCTCTGCGCCATTGCGGGTCCCGAATGAAATGCTTATTCGTATGCGCTACCTTTGTTAATACCATGTCGATACTTTGCTGGGAGCGTCGGTACTTTTGTGACATGGACGCTCGGACGGAAGCGCTTCCACCCGTGTAGCCGAACTTGGCACTCGCAGACCAACTCACGGCCTTAGCAAAAGAACTTCTGTCGTCAATAAGATCGACTGTCAGCTGAGGGATAGAGCTGGCCGACTCCCACTCGGCCGAGTCTGGAATAAGGATAAGGGTGCGGGGCAGACCAAGAGTGGATAGGAATCCGCGACCAAGATCACTCGGTATCGCTTTGCCCTCCGCAAAGATGCTGGGATCGGTCTCAGAAGAAATGCCTGCTTGCATTGCTTGGGCAAACTCACTGCGATTGCTCATTACTTCCTCCCCTTGTGTCCTTTGAAATATTTGATTGATATTTCTGCCTGAACCTGAGAGGGCGGCTGTCGTTACTGCCGCCAACCCATTCCATTTTTCCGGTTAGGTCTTTCCTCCACTTTAGCCGCTCAGCTGTTGTCACGACTGGCAGCCGACAGCTTTCCTACGTGTTGGAAGCTTCGGTAAAATCCGCACGGCCTGAGAGCTGGCTTACAAGGCGGGTGCCTCAGGCTTGCACTACAGGCAGGTGAATCGAAACCAATAGGCTTGATCCACCTCAGTTTGCTTATGGGCTAGCTAACGATGGCAGCTTGAGCTGATTCAGGCTTTAGCTTAAGGCGACCCAGAAAGCGCCGCAGTCATCGCCCTGATCGTCAATACACTGGCCTTCAAGAAAGCTGGGCTTTCATGTTACAACTTATGATAACACGACGGCTATCGTGCCGCCAGATTTCTTGGATCGGACAAATCTCGAAAAAAGAGACCGCCGCTTTCAAAGGAAGACTGGATTACCGGCGCGAGCTGACGCCAGATCAACCGCATCAGCTCCCCGTTCTAGCGTTTGATGGTTCCGAACACCCGATGGACGGCGGGTTGATATTGTTCTGCCACATCCTCAACCCCGGCCGAGATCGCTTCACGCCATGACGGCCCGCGTTCCCAAGCCTCATGTAATGCCTCTGTCAGTTCGCGACCGCCCATTGCCTGTTGCAGCCCTTCGAACAGCATCCCGGCCTGGCGCAAGTCCTTTTCCTTTTTCGCTCTGCCCCCGGCATCATCGAGACGTCGACCGGCGACGATCAGCTTGTGGACCGCATACCGTTCGGGAGCAGGGACAACGACCGAGACACCGGCACCATGCAGCAGGATCGAGCGCACCGGATCGCGCAACAGAAAATCCATGAAACGGAGTGGTTCGGCCGCAGCTCCACCAAGAGCGGGCATTGGAGCCGGTTCGTCCGCGTATTCCTCAGACCCCCGGTTTGTCGTCAGAAACTCCACCCGGTAGCCCGCCTGATTGCGGAAGGCATTAGAGCGAGCAGACCCGGAGATATGAGGAAGCGCACGGAACGTGGGATCGATGCCTTTCAGGAGATCGAGGACCGGAGGCAAGGAGTCTGCGACTTCGGAAGAGATCGCGTAATCTTGCGCTATGTCGGCGTCACCCGTCAGGATCGCGGCCATGGGCAATCTGATACCAAGCAAGGGCGCGTAGCACTGGAAAGCGACCGTCCCCACGAGGACGCCACGGAGCCGGAACAGACCGGCTGCCGCAAGCGCCTCGACGATCTCGCCTGTGAACCTGTCCGGTGCCAGCAAGCCAGCCTCGCGCGTCAGGACCGACACGAGCTTTCGTCGGCCTTTATAATCGGATTTCTCACCTCGGAAGGTTTGAACCCGGGCCGAGATTTCGGGATCATCAGCAGGGCCGACATACCGGCGCTTTTGCCCGCCCTCGCCATCAGGCTCATCGAAATACCAGTAGGCCCGGTTATCGACCTTGACCGAGACAGAGCGGCCCGTCGGCGGGAAGTCAGCCGCCCAGGCGTCGTCAAACGACCGCTGTTGGAGTTCGGCAATCATCGTCCGGAACATCATGTCGATTTGCTGCATTCCGCGCTCCTATAACAAGTTCGCAAATCTAGTATAGTCAACGGATTTGCGCAAGCAGGGGGGCAAGCCGTCCGTCTGCTTCTCTGCTCACGTGCCAATAAAAGGGCGGTCTCTTTACGGTTGGTTCATTCTGAATCAACGGCTCATTACCTCAATAACTGCCCGTTAAGCGTGTCCGTCGTTAGCTGCTGACATATCTATTCAGATGCCCGGTGGGCACGTTATGTTGCTGACGTATTGGATTGTTGAATGGGAACCACCATGACCACCACCAGCCTTGTTCTCTCCGAAGAGCAGACCAGAATCCTAAAAGCCGTCGCAGCAACCAGAATGATAAAGGGCACCGAAACGAGCGCATCGGTTTCGGCCGTCATCAGGAAATTGATTGACGACAACATGACCGCGTTCCGTTCGGAAGTGGAAGCGCGATAATGGCCCTTGCCTTTCCTCCCGTCAAAGTCGGCAATCTGTTGTCGCGCAGACGCCTAAAGAGCGTTCCGGAGATCGTCCCGCTGCAGATCGAGGGCGAGCTTGCGAAGCCTATCGAGCCTGATGAAATCGTCATCCCAAAGGGATACTTGCCGAGCAACTGGTATCGTCTCGGCATTTCGGAATTTGCGAATTGGGGAGCGGTTTACACCCGGCGCATTTCGCTTTTGTCTGGACGCTTCATGTATCCCATGCTGGCTGTCGGTCTATTCGCTGGCTACCACCTGGCTGTTGGTGCGGCGGGACAGTTCTTTTCGGAGATCGACGCACTCCCGCATTTGCCGGTTCGCATGAATCTGGACCCTATGCCCCCCGCTTGGATCGCTCGCAACCTCGCGACCGACCGCAAGACCTACTTTGACCTGGGCGGCGGCCTGCAGGGCGACGAGACCCTTGCATGGATGGCGTCATATCGTCCGCTGCCTACTGGCATGACGGGGGCCGACCTCGATCAGCTCGCGACAGCTATCAAGGCTGATCTCCCGAAATACGGAACGGCGACCGACAAGTGGAAAACCGTCAGAGGTCTTTCCAATGCGCCATCGATCACCCGGCCCGCCAAGGCTATTGCCGATTATGGGGACCGATTGAAAACCGGGATTGTTGTTGTCTTTGACGACAGCGCCGTTGTTCCCGTCGTTTCTCATGTCGCGGGCGAATGGTCCGTTCTCCTCTTCAAGGGTGCCGCCTGCAGAACGCTTCTTGGACCTGTCCCGGCCGGTTGCGCAGATACGCGCACGCCGAACGGTATCAGCAAGGAAGCTCGCAGCGTCCTTTCCATGATCGACCCCAGGAAGGCTTGAAATCATGTTCCGACATTTGACGAAACGCCTTCTGCGCTCGACGGATTATCTTTTTCCTCGCTCGTCCGATCTCGTAGCGTTCGGAGAACAAATGTATCCCCGTCAGGATCACCCGGCTATGTGGGTGGACTTGCCCGACGATCTGCGTCGCGGTTGGCTGTGGGACGGCCAGTTGCCCGACGGCCGAGACGCGGCCAATCTTTGTTTTCAATACATCAAGGAACGCGATCTGATCGGGCTTGGCGAAAAAGCTGGCCGCCAGGCTCTCAAGCTGACGGCTTGCCTGGCCGCTGGCGTGTCGCTCCTCGCGTTTCCGCAATTCCTGCCGGTGATCGACGCTCTGCCCGCCTTCCCATCCTGGGCGGTCGACAGTTCGGCTTACGGCGCTCTCGGAGCCTGGGCGTTGCAGTCTGTCGCAATGATGCTTTGGTCCACGGCTACCATCGTTATCAGCAACGGATGGCCGCTGCTTTTTCTGCTCCCCGTCTTTGCGTGGTTCGCGTTCCTTGAGGGCATGAAGGGCCTTTGGAACAGTGTTTCCTACAACATGCGCCGCCCAACGATGGACGCTCTTGTTGCGGATTCCAATGGAACGCGCCGCGATGAGCAGTATGAGGCTTACAACGATCTCGTAGCCGACACAGCCAACCGACTTAGCGAATATCCTGTAATCGCGCTCGGTGTCTCGACGGGTGCGATGGCTGCCGCAGGTGTTGCCGGTGCGCCTACCAAGGGCAGCTTGTTGAGCATCGACGGCCACAGTGTCATGCGCCATATGATCGTTTTCGGGCGAACCGGGACCGGCAAAACAAGGCTTGTCTTGCAGCCGCTTTTCCGCCGACTGATAATCGACGCAGTTTGGCCCAAAGGTCATAAGGCTGGAGCTTATATCACCGACGGCAAGGGCGTTCTGTGGCAGGAGCTTCTTGAATTTTGCGGCCGCCGTCGAGATGAAGTCAAAATCATCGGGATCGAAGACGACCATTACGGTGTCGATCTCGTTGCTGGCATGACCCCGCCGCAGATCGCGGAAGCGCTCTTGGCCGTTGGTGCACAGATGGGCGGTAGCGGTAGCGGCAAAGATAAATTCTGGGTCGATAAAGCGGTCGCAATCATCAAGCGCACGGCATGGATCGCGCTTGCTATCGATAGCGATGAAGAAGTCCGCAAGGCATTTATCGAATTTGAGGATTGCCGCCCCTACTCACTTCTCGGCATCTATAAGCTGGCGATTGATGACGCTATGGCAAGGAAGGCTATTGGTGTCGTAAAAGACCTCGCCAACTGCAACAACGACGAGAAGAAGCCGGAGCTAGGAAAGCTGTATCGGAAGGCAGTTCGAGAAGGAACTTGGCTGCATATCAACTACCTGGACCTCAAAGCCGAAAGCACTAAAGACGGCTTCAAGAGCAACGTCGAAAGCCTTCTTTCGCTGATCGAAGATGACGAGCACCTTTCGGAACGGTTCTGCACCGGAACGTTTGATGAAAAACGGACTATGGGCATCGACCACTGCCTTGAGGGCGGTATCACAATGCTCGCAATCGGCGCTGGCACTGGTGAAGGCGAGTTCGGGCAGTTCATTGCGATCTGGTTGAAAACGAAGCTCATGCAGACCGCTCGCGCCCGCAATGCGAAAAATCCCAAGATTGCAGACCAGTATTCGTGTGCGATGTTTGCCGACGAGTATCAGATGCTGGCGACGACAGGAACAACCAATAGTTGCGAAAAATTCTGGGCAGTTGGTAGAAGCTCCGGACTCTACCTTATTGCAGCGAGCCAGAGCATTGCCGCGTTGGAAAGTTCGGTCGGCCAGAAACCCGCGCACGTAATCCTGTCGAACATGTCCACCCGTATTCTGCTAAGCACCAACGAGCTTGGAACGCTGGAATACTACACAAAGCTGCTCGGCAAATCGATGCAAGTGATCTCGTCTCTCAAAGGCGTTTTCTCCAATCATGCGGAAATTCTCCGCAAGTATGGGATGCCGCGACCGGCGGCGATCATTGGAGGCTTCGCAGGTCTATTGCCGACACGGTTCGCAGCGCCGACCGAAACTCTCCCGATCTACGACATTGATCACCTTGTGAAGCTCAATGAGGAATTGCCGCCGGAGAAGCAGGAATCGAGAGCGAGCATCATCAAACGGCAGGAAGATATGATCGCATCAGCAAAAAAGGAGGCCCAACAGTTGAAGGACAAGATCGACATTGACCGGCTGACGACGGGGCAGGGATACGCGCTCATTATCGCGGAACGAGGCGCGGGGACGAGAACCGACTTCGTGAACCTCAAGCCGCTTTTGAATGTGTGAGGCGGGGGAACTGCTCCCGCTCGCTTTTCCCTCATAGGTAGGGAATAGAGACAAACAGGAATCTAGGATTGCCTAAACTTGTAGCGATTATTTCAATACTAAGTTAGAGCTTAACCTACTGTTTTTATTGCGAAAATGACTTTCGCGCCCCTTGACAGATTCAGTGCCCAATGGGCATAATATAGGCAGGCGGCAGGTTATTTTCGTTTTGCGTTCCCGCAGTCGGATTCAACCTTTCGTTTTTGAGAGCGAAGATTTGAAAGGTTCGGACAATGACTGACACCCTTACCAACATAGAAGGCATGACCCCGGTCCAGGTTGCGGATGCACTCAAGCGTCAGGCGATCCAACTTGGCAGCGACATTGAGCTTTTTTGGGCGTCCATGGCCCGTAACGTTGTCAAGCATATGGCTTACCTCGCGCTTCCGCTGGAAAACGACGATGAGGTGCGGGAACACTTCATGAAGGCCGAAGGGTGCCGTCCTTACTCGCTCCAGGCGATTCAGAAGCTCTCTATGGATGAGATCATGGCGCAGAGGGCGATTACCGTGGTTATGCATCTCGCCAATCTCAACGACGACGCGGCCGATCCTTTGAGGGCAAAGATGCTCCGCAAAGCGGTTTCAGCTGGGACTTGGGTAGCCACTCAATATCATGGTGTCGTCTCGGAGGAGACCAAGCTGCGCTGGAAATCCAGCATTGAAGCCTTGCTCTCCGTTGAGGACAACGAACTGACGGCCGAGGAAGTCCTGGCTCTCACCAAAAAAACTCGCGGCATGATTGCCACGGCGCAGGCCTAGTCGGCTCCCCGGCTTAACCGCGACGATCCCAATTCAGCAAAAGGTTTTGAGTAATGGCTGACAATGTAAACGACATCATCAAGAAGCGCCTGGCAGCACGAGCAGCAAGCAAGCTGGACGTTGAGTTGCCCGCACCTGGCCTTAAGGGCCGGTTCGGCTTGTCCGCTATCGATCCTGATGCCTACGTGCGCGACTTTGCGCCGACCCTGCCACATACGCCGCCGCTTGAGCTGTCAGCGCGGGAATTGGCGGACGATGCGACCGAAGGCTACCGGAACCGCGACTATGCTCAGGACGACCGCGAAATTGCGATCCGTGAGCAGATGGAGCGCCTCAATGAAGCCCCGGAAGGTGGTTTGGCCGTATTCCAGCAGATGAAGGAAGGCGGTGGGTTCCTCTCCAAGGATGGCTCCATCTATTACATCGAGCCGGAAGGCAACTTCATGATGGTTCGCGATCCTCGCGGCAATCTTGAAGCGTTCGCGGCTTCGGCCGTCGGCAACATGCTTGAGCGCCAGGCTGCACAGCACCGCCTTCAGGGCGGCGAACTGCCCAAGACGCAGGAACCAAAAAAGGTTGTATTGAAGGGGCCAACGAAGGCTGAGACTGACAATCTCATTGGCAACTTCAAAGATCGCATTCGTTCGGTCCGACAGATTAAGGAGAGCGACAAGGTCTACTCGGCCCTTGAGCAGATCGCGAAGGAATCGACCGACGCCTATGTTGCCCCTGCCTCTACTCCCGAACAGAAGGTTCCTGCCATCGGCCTTGATCCCGACAAGGGCAAAGTCGATATGGTCATGGCAATCGCCACCTATGGCCGCGAGGAAGGCAAGAACATGGTGCGCGAGCTGCGCGACAGTGGCGGCGAGATCGAGCAGCATAAGCTCGTTTATAAGGTTGACGGCGAGACGTTCACGCGGACCCACCCGGACAAGACCGCGTTCGACTACAATGCCGCCGAGATCGAGCAGGCCGTGGATGTTCGCCAGAAAGAGCTTGGCGCTATCGACGTTTGGGAAAGCAAGTCTCCCGCCCTCGATCTGCAGGCTCGCCTTGCTGATGAGATCGGCCAGCAGAACGCTCGCGGCCTCGCGGCATCGGAGGAAATCTTGGATGCGTTGGCGCAGTTGGACGACCGCGCCGAGCAGCGGAGAGCTGACGCAGACGAACGCTATAGTGAAGAAGCGTCGCTGCGCCGGGACGAAGACCGCGAACTTGGCGAGAACATTGCTGCTTACGGCGAGGATCGCGGCACTGATGTAGTTTCGGAGCTTCAGGAGAAGGGCGGGCAGATCGAGCATGACGGCGCAACCTACGCCCTCGACGGCAACCGTCTTACTCGCACGCGCGACGGCGAAACGACCGAACACAATATTCATGACGTGAAAGACGGCATCGGTCATCAGCGCGAGGATGAGCAGCAGTCGAGGGAAGCCGCCATGTCGCCAGATGAGCGCATGGAAGCTGGCTTGTCTCGCCCCGAAAGTGTTTCCGAAGAGCAGTGGCAGGCCCTCGAAAAACAGTATGCCCACGACCTCATGATGGACAACACGCCCGACGAGTTCGTTCCCGGCACGGAAGCGTTCGCCCGCGAGAATGTCTATGGTGATGAGCAGGCCGAGGTAGAGCCGCAGGGCTTGAAGCTGGAAGCCAACCGTAGCGAGGACGGTCCCGAGCTTCATGACGAGCCGGAAACTCTCGGCGAAGCCGAAGAGCGCCAAGAGATCGCGACCCGTCAGGCAATCATTGATGTGTTGCGCGAGCAGCCAGAGGGGGCTGTTGTCGACAATGACATCTCCCAATTCATCCTCAAGGGCGATCAGCTCTTCGAACGCATCAATTGGGCGGAATCGGAGGATTGGGCGATTTGGGATGCCAATGATCCTTCCCGCCAGATCGACAGTAGCATGAAGCAGGACACCGAAATGCTTCATGCTTTCGGCCATCCCGATGCAGAGTGGCGTTCCGCGCCCGAACGTGATGATCCGCCGACGATTGAAGAGGCTGACGTTGAGGTATCCTTTGCCGAGGATCGGGAAGTTTCTGTTGGCGAGCAGGCCGCAGCACCGGCACAGCAGCCGTCCGAGCTTGAAACCTTGAAAGCGCAGATGGCGCAGCTTCAAGAACAGATCGCCGCCTTGCACCAGTCGCAGCAGGCCGAAAAGGCCCCGGAGCAGCAGGAAGCTGCCCTTTCTTCTACTCCTCAGGAGAATGCCCCGGAGCGTCAGCAAACTGCAGAGCAGCAGCAGCAGGAGAAGGATGGCTGGCAGAGGGTAGCAGCAAACCGCCTTGAGGCTCGCAAGGAGGCTGGCGAGAAGATCGAGGACAAGCCCTTTGTTGCCCGCGCCCGCGAGAGCGAGTTTGCGGCCACCGCGCAACGCCAGCAGAGCCATGAGCAAAGCCAGGGCCAGGGCCAGGGCCTTCAATAAGGGAGATCAACCATGAGCGAGGAAGGCGTAAACAAGACCGTCGCCAACTGCGAGGCGAACAACCAGGAAATCCTGCATATCCGCGCACGAGATGAGCAGGACGCGATCAGGTTTGCGGGCGAGCATAAATCTCAAATGGGGGCTCTGGCGTCAGCTAGGAACAAGTATCTTGCGGAAACGGGCCAATTGCCGCCAAGCGAAGACACTTTGAGCAAGCAGGCGGATGAAAAGGCTGTTCGCGCCATCGCAGCGAAGAAGACCCAGGACGCGAACGGAACTTGGGCGATCACGAAGGCAGCGGCTGCAGCATACAAGCCGGATAAGCCGTTTGTTGCCGCCGCACGAGTGACCGAGGCTGCAGCGAGATCGCCGCAAGGCCAACAAACTCGTGCGCAGGGCAAAGGCCAGAGCGCAGGTTAAGGAGATCGATCATGAGCGAGGAAGGCGTGAACAAAACTGTCGCCAACTGCGAGGCGAACAATCAGGAAGTTCTCCATATCCGCGCCGCCGACAAGGAGAAGGGCGATGCAAAAGTTGCAGCGGCCAGGAGTGAGGACAAAGAGCTTTCGCAACAGATGATCGCGGCGGCTTTCATGAATGGCGACCTCGTGAAGGAACATGTCCTTGTGGAGCGGGCCGAGCAAAAGGCCGTTCAGGCGATTGCAGCCAAGAAGACCCAGGACGCGAACGAAACCTGGGCCTTCACGAAAGCTGCAGCGGCAGCCCACAAGCCGGATAAGCCGTTTGTCGCCGCAGCGCGAGCGACCGAGGCCGCAGCGAGATCGCATCAACCGTCGCAGTCGCAGTCCATGAGCCAGAAGTCCCGGTAGAGCCGGGATTTCTTTTTGTTATCTAGGGCAGAGGAACCGGCCCTTATGTTGAGCCACCAATATATTGACAAAGTGCCCAGTGGGCACTATTATGTCAACAGCTTGTATTGCCACCGGAGTAACGTGTCATGGCTGCAAAGGTATCAAAGGCTCGCGAGGCGGGCCAGCGTTTCGGCGCGGTTGTCGGAGGTGTCGCCGTGCTTGGCGCTCTCGGCTATTTCGTCGCCCTGCCTGTCGTCGGTTCGTTTGTCGGCTTCCAGTATCGCATGAGCTACTATCGCGAACATTGCGATACGCAGCAGTGCGTCCCTTCGGGCTTTGGCTACAAGGCCGCAGACGAGGACGACCGGATCGCCCGCGATCATCAGCGCAATGCGGCGAACCTTTGCCCTGACTACCTGAACGGCTCGACCTGGCAGCAGTGGGTTTCGCTGCGCAGCCTGTCGTGGTGCGCCGAATATCCCGAATATGCCAGCAAGTGAGATCGACCCATGCATAAGCAGATTTTGAGACTTCCGGCGACGCCGCCTTTTTTCATCGTTGTCATAGGCGGCGGCTTCTTGATCGCTGGCTACAATTTCCTTGGCATGTCCCTGATGGGCTTGGCGTTCGTCATTCTGCTTGTGCAGAATCTTCGCTTCCGTTCCCTTGGGCCGGTCGGCCTTATCATCTTGGGGCTTCTGATCGCGTTTTTCCTTGCCCCGGCGTTCGTGACCCTGACGGGAAAGCCTGACGCAGACGAGCTTGCGATTAACGAAAAGGTGTTTGCCAACGTCTGCCCCGTGTGGGTCGCGCAGAACCTTTTCGGCCGCTATGTGACCTATAGCGACCGCGCCTGGTGCTCCGCCTACGAGGACCGGCTTTCGCCCATGACCGCAGCCCCGGCAAAGATCGACGGCGAGGCCACCGCCAGCACCGCCGCTTCCTCGAATTCCCTTTGGAAGTAACTCATGAATTATCCCAAGCTCGATCTGCGCAACCTTCGTTTCTCATGGCTTGGCCTTGCCGTCGTTGGTTTGTTCATTTTCTGCGCCCCTCTGGGCATTGCTCTCATGATGGCGATTTCCCTTTTCAGGTGGACTCGAAATTTGGCGGTTTATGGTAACCCTGGGATTTCCGGAGACGGAGTTTTCGGAATGCTCGTTGGGGCCGCCTTTCTGACGATCTTTTATTTCGGCTATCTCGATAGGTTGCGAGACTACGAGCGAAGCGCTCCGGTTCGCCAAAAGCAGCATGACGAATATGCCGCCAGTCTTTGCCCCGGCTACTTCAAGATGAATTTCGTTCAGAAATTCAACAGCGGCCAAAGCTGGTGCCGGGATTACCCGCAGTTCGACCGTTCGCATGTCACCCAGGCCGCGAAGATCGACAGCGAGGCCACCGGCAGCACAGCCCCCGTTTCCTCTACTACCCTTTGGAAGTGATCGACTATGAACCACGCCGAATACAGACAACTCCGTCGCGAGTTCAACTCAATCAAGCGCCAGGTCTTTTCGCTGAAGGCAATCACCTACGTCTTGAATATGCCTGCACTGGTGGCCCTTGTTCTTATCTGCGCGGTCATGATCCGCTTCGACCACGGCGGGAGTGCGAAGGCTCTGTTTTGGGGTTATTTCGGAGCTGTGCTTTTTGCCGTTCTAGCGAATTACCGCTGGAAGTTCCTGACTGCGACCGAGTTCTATGCGATGGGCCTTGCCCTCATCTGCTGCTTTGCCGCCGTCAAGGTGGTGGAGCTGGCGAGCGCAGACCATATCGCTCGGTTACGGGCTGAAAACCCGACGATTGAGCAGATGGCGGGCGCTGAAAGCTGGTGCCCGGAATATCTCTCCTGGTCCAAACGCGATCAGCGCGACGGGGCCGAATTTTGGGGCTTCTGCGAATACTACAAATATGAGGGCTACCGCGAGAAATGGCGCGAGCTGTCCAAGGACTATCGCGCCGCCGCTGCTGAACGTGCCGCGAAGATCGACATCGAGCCGACCGCCAGCACCACCGAAACCCCTTCCGGCCTTTGGAAGTAATAGCCATGCTCTATAACTTCATTCATTCAAAGCTCGTCATTATCCCCGTTGTCTTATTCGGCTTTGTTTGTGCAGCCTTCCACACCCCGGCCGTCGCTATTTTCGGCGCAGTCCTCATCTACGGCTACCTTGCGGTTTTGATCGTCACTGCCATCGCCCGGTATGGCCTCAGCAGCGCTCACGTTCAAGGCTTCCTGATCGATAAGGCAATCCAACTTGGCATGTTCTCGCTTATCTTGGTTCCGGTGCTCTACATGGCCACTGAGAAGCTCACCAAATACGAAGGTATGACCCAGGCCGAGCTTCGAGCGGACAGCACGAACGCAGCCGTGGCCCATACCCTTTGCCCTGAATATTTTCGCGACGGCTTTCCGCAGAGCTATATCGCCAACTGGAATTTGCGGTTCTGCGAAGCCTTTCCGGAATACGACACCAAGGCCAAGGTTGCCGCTGTATCCGTCGATCAGGAGGCGACCGGCAGCACCAAGGCGATTGCAAACGGCCTCTGGAAATGATCGAGGTCGATCAGATCGCGGCAGCAAGGAGGCTTTCGAGCCTCCTTTTTTGTTGCTCTCGGAGGCACTATAACATCTCCGCAGCGCTAGTATAGCTCAGATCGCTTTGTCTCCGAGATCGAGAGTAGAGAGGGGCAGAAGCGAGCGATCCCAGTCAGTTAGCCGTTAACAGCATAGTAACTCAATACGATCCTAATCTGTTGACGGTGCCCGATGGGCATCATATTGTTTGTTTGTTCCCCGTCGAGACGGGAGCAGCCAACACGAGCTTGCGAAGCCAGCCTTCCGGTCCTCTCGCGTCTTCTCTACTCCCGGATTTCAGCCATGAAAATTTCGAGAATTGATATTGTTATGCTCGCAATCACTGCCAGCTATCTTTGCATTGAGATTCCGTTTTCCGTTCATCTGATGCAGACTGTGGCGGCCGGGAACGAGGACGCGATTTCGCAGACCGAGAAATTCGGCCGTGTCCTGACAGGGCTTGCCGTCGGCATCTTCATTCTTGGTTGGGCATTGCTGCCAACCTTTGCCGAAGAGAAGACGCCGAGCGGCGAGGCTTTCGGCGCGATCATCGCGGGTTTCCTGGTATCCGTCGCAGTCGCCTATTTCGGCCTTTACGGTTACGGCCAGTGGCGGGCATGGAGCGCGTCCGACGACCAGTTGCGCCGGTCCTACGTCGGACTGTTGGCGCAACGGGACATTGCCGCGTCCGGTATCGGACATATCCAGCCGGATTCGAGCGATCCCGCATGGCGAGCATTCGCCTCGACGGTATCGGCCAGTCTCGACATGCCGCGCGTGATCGAGGGGCAGGGCCGCGTGTCCGAGCTGATCGAGCGGGAGGCATCCAGGCAGATCGGGACCGCCGACCAGTTCCGCAAACGGTATTTCGCGCAGATTGGCCCGGAGGTCTCGGAGACCTATCGGCAGTATGCCGACGGCTCCCAATCGTATTTGAAGGCCCGTCAGAGCATCGAGCGCGACGGGGCGGGGGAATGGAACCGCTACATCGACGAGCTGCGCCAGCGCTACCCGGAGGGCGTTCCTACGGTGGGTTGGACTGCCGCCAGCATTCGCGGCAAGGTCATGGACCGTCTGCCGGTTTCTTCAAACTGGCATATTCTCGACCGTGCGGGCTTCATGGCCGCCTACCGGCAGACCGCCGCACGTGAGATCGAGCAGCGCTATCGCAGCCAGGCTCAGGGTTTACCGGCCGGAATGTCGGACGCGCAGTTCTGGAAGACTGCGAAGGTTCAGGCGGGAATAGAGGAGCAAAACGAAAGGGCCTTTGGCTTTAGGCCGTCCGTCGAGATCACCCCGGCCATGTCGGATCGAGCATTCCAGGCAGCTATCTATAACCCGGTGATGGCGAAGGCGAGGGCCGAGCTTGCGGACCTGGTAAACGGGACCGGCAATCTTTCCGTAGGAGATCGGGAAACCCTTGAGAACGCATACTTGATCGCGACGCTACCGGCGATGGCGCTCTTGTTTTCCTTGGCAGGGGCAGCGCTCCATATCTTCAAGTTTTCGGCATACCTGGCAGGCGTTATCGGTCTTGGCCGGTTCCGGTTCTATCTTGCCGGGACCGTGCTTGTCGGAGGTATCGCGGCCATGGTGGCGATTGGCGACCGGATCACATCGAGCGGGGATTTCCGCGAGCTGGCAGCAACCGGGATCATGCCAACCATCATCAAAATGGCCGTGTCGATCCAGCCAGCTTTCGCGCAGCTCGCGGCCGGATTCGAGAGCGTCGGACTGTGGCGAGCGGTCAATTCCATCGTTTGATTTAGTGGGTTAGTAGCTCACTAATCTGTTGACAAAGTGCCCGATGGGCACCACTATTAGACTCGATCAACAGCATGGCAGGTATTGAGTAATGGACCAGCAGCAGGCCAACCCGATCATTCAGGAAGCGCTTACCAATATTCGCGAAATGCGGACGTTGGCAGGGGAACTTGAGGTCCTTGGATACCGGACGTTTAGCACTCCCGGTCTTGATGTAGTTGCAGACGATTGTGTGCGGCAGTTGCGTGAGGCGTTGGACGCCCTCGACGTGACGCAGAAGAAAATCAAGGCCGCAGGACGCGCCCTTTATGTGATCGACATGCCAGCGTTGGCTATGACAGCCGACGCGGCGTGAAGGGGGCGAAGATGGAGAAGATTACGAATCCCGACATTCTCAAGCGTCAGGCCGAGACCCGCGAGCGCTTTAAGGCGGCCCGGGCACAGCTTGAGCAGGCGAAGGCGGCCGAGCTGACGGATGAGGACCGCCAAATCATCGACCGTGCGGCAAACTTGGCCCCGAGCGCCAACGAAGAAAACGAGGGAGAATGACCATGTGGCCGAAGTCGAAGACGAAGAAGATCACCGTTGCCTTCCACGGCGTCCGGATCAACATCGATACGGAACTGCCTATCATCAAGGCCGGTGTCATCGAGCTTTTGCGCGATCATCCGGAGCTTGCGATTTCCCGCACCCGTGAGGGCGTTCTTTCCGTCGATCAGCTGACACGCGACGTTGCAGCCCGCGATCAGCAAATTTCCTTCTTGAAGGACGCGGACGCCGCGAGCAGTTATCACGCCAGCCGTATCGAGATCGAGCGCACGGCGAAGCTCCTGGCTATTCAGGCCAAGGTTTTCGCGGAGCAGGCCCCGATTGTCTTTGTCGGCAACAGCGAAGAAGCTACCGCCGTTGATTTCTGCCTTGCCGCAGCCCTCGCGGTTGCCAAGATCGGTGACGGTGAGATCAGCTACCAGATCAAGGCGTTGCTGCAGATCGCTATTGAGTGCGCTGAGAGCGAAGCCCAGGCGGCGAAGGCCATGCTTGAGCAGCAGCAGCCCAAGAAGGCAGCACAGGAACCGCAGCAGGCAGTCCGTCGGCCGCCTATGCCGCCGCTCTCTGCTCCCGTAGGCTCACGGTCGGTGGCAACGCCGGGAGGTTTCAAGCTCGATTCCATGAAGGTGTCGCAGCCGGAAATGTTCGATAAGCCGGAGCCGTGGAAGTTGAAGCGTATTCCGTTCGATCCGTCGAAGAAATTCACAGCTCAAGAATATGTCACGCATATCGAAAGCGCATATCCTGGTTTCGGCACGGACGGCTTGCCTGGCGTAGGCTTTGACCGCGTGAAGTTGGACCGCCTGCAGGTCTACGCGCACTTTTTCCGTGAGCCGGGTTCGAACGTCGTGCCGCTGCACAAGAGCGACCTCGACGGCCTGACCATCTGGCAGGCTGTCCGGAAATTCATCGACGAGTTTTTCCCAGCTGGAACAGACGTGCCCGCCGCGTCCTTGCGTGTCGCTGCCATCATGTCCGCTTTGCTGGACGCCGAGGACTTGCAGGAGGAGGGCGCAGATATTCGCTATCTCTACAACCACCTTGTTGTCGCCTCGACGCTTCTCACAGAAGAGGTTGCCGAAGCCGCTGCGCGTAAGGCGATGACCGACAAGACCGTGGCGGCTGTTGGCCGTCCCATTGTTCACCGGATCGAAATCCGCAATCCGGACGAGGAGTAAAAGACATGGGTATTCTCAGCGTGTTTAAGGATCGCCGGGAGCTTCGCGCCCGTGTTGCGGCTTTGGAGGTAGAGAAGCGGGGGCTTGAGACAAAACTTGTGGCTCTCGCGGACGAGTATGACGCTTTGTTGGAGAGCCGCGAACGCGTTCATAAAGAAAACAGTTCCTTGATTGCCATGAATGCTAGGCTCGAAGCCGAGGTTCAGCGCTTTATGGAAGGCCCGATTATGTTCACGCGGGCTGAAATCAATGCCAGATGTGACGCTATCGAGTCTGGCGAAATCGACCTCGTGGGAATGTTGCGGGAGGCCGAGCCCGTGCGCTTTGAGGCCAACATTGTCGTGTTCCCTGGCAAGGGCCCGGAAGAACCGGTGGAACGTGATGGCGTCGAGGATGAGCGCTCGCCGGAATTGATGGCAGCGATTACGGCTGTGCGTCTTGATGGCGGCCACGGATGGCCAGTCCCAGGAGACCCCGACCGTCGCTATAGCCGCGATCCAGACGCCGAATAAGCCGTCATTACCTCACTAATCTGTTGACAAAGTGCCCAATGGGCACCATTATGTCAGCAGGTTAGGACGCCGGTTTGTATGGAGTAACGGCAATGGCTTGGACGCAGAAATTCTACATGGCGGACCCGCATTTCGGGCACCAGCTCATGATCGACAAGTTGCCGGATACTCGACCTTTCGAGACTGTGCGCGGTATGGATGACGCCATCATCGAGGCGACCAATGAGCGCGTCGGTAAGAACGACATGCTCTATATCGTTGGCGATTTCGCCGTTACCAAAGACGAGAACTACGTGGCCCAGGTATTCCGCCGTTTGAACGGCCGGAAAATCCTCATCATTGGCAACCATGACGTTGACGACAAGGGGAACCTCAAGCCGTCTCTCGCGAAGCTCGAATGGGATCAGCCGCCCGTTTTCTCGTTGCAGACCAGCGACGAGGGGCAGCGCCTTTTCCTCGCCCATTATGCTCACCGTGCATGGCCGGGACAGCATAAGGAGGGCTGGCATTTCTACGGCCACAGCCACGGCCGCATTCCCCACATTGGCCGGTCTCGCGACGTCGGTATTGATTGCGCCGATATTGGCCTTGGACCGCAGACTTTCCGCGAGCTGACGGCCCGCTACCAGCCGGAAACGGGAGAGTGGGCATGAAACCGGCCGCCGAACAACTCGCCGCGTTGATGGCAATGACCGAAGGACAGCCAATGTTTCCAATTGGTGTGAGTGACCGAGGCCCCCAGGATGTTGAACCGGAAAAGTCCAGGGTTCAAGCGGCTAAGGAGAAGTGGTCTGAGCAATCGACCGAGGCAAAAATCGGGATTGTAGCCACGTTTTCGGTTCTTGGAGTTGGGGCTGTCGCTGCTGAGGCGGCAACCCTTTGGTATCTTGCGCCGACTTTCGGTTGGTGGAAGATCGTCGCCTTGTGGGCTGCGATGATGGCGATTGGCTACGCCATCGGCACTCGCTTTCCGGTGTTGAAAAAGCCGGTTGGGTTCATCTTACTGCCCCCGACCTATCTCCTCTTTGCCCCTGCTTTAATAGGTGCATTGCTGACGGTTGTGGGTATCCTGATTGTCGTTTTCGTCGCTTACCTTGTCGTCAGGGTAATCCTTGGCGGCTCAAAATCCTCTGTGCCTCTTTTTCCGGTTGTCGTCGTTTCCGCCCTCCTTGGCGGTATCGCCGTCTATGCCTTTATGGGATCGAGCGCGACGGCGGAGAAGCCGCAGACCGCGACCGAGCAGCTTTGGAAGTAATCGCCATGGCAAACAATGAAATCCATGACAAGCTGTTGCGTGCCATTGACCGGCGCGACCCTTGGAGTGCGGTTGATCTTATCGACTGGCTTCGCGAACATGGTCCCGACTACATCAGAGACCATTTCAACGAGAAGCGGGCGGCAATTCACCTGGCACTGGCCGTCGCGACAGAGCTTGGCGATGATCCGGCTTTCCCGGCTATCGTTGCCAATCTGCGCGAGATCGCGGCCGAGCTTGGGGAAAAGCCGATTGCGGAACAGCTCACGAACCTTGTTCAGGCCGTCTACGCGCTGGAAGGGACTTTCGATAACCTGAAATACCGATCCTCGCACATCATCGCCAGCGGGGAGGCACCACGCGCGTTGTTTGAGCCGCTTACGGAGCTTCACAAGTCGCTGACCTACACTATGTCGATTGCCGAGTTCATCGACAACGAAACCAAGGGCGAGAACCCGCGCACCATCAAGCGCACGGACCTCAACGCCGAATATGATCACCTTTGGACCGACGACCTCGCGGCAATGCCGGTATCGTATGCCTCGCGTGTGGATGCTCTGTTTAAGGCCGTGGACGACCTTAATAGGGTTCCGACAGCCGTTCAGGATACCCGTCTGGTTTGGGCGACCTTGAGCTTTCATGCGAACGTTGATGGCACTTGGACCGCGAGCGCTCGACCGGCAGTGAAGGCGAAGCATTGGAACGCGGCGAAGGCCCTGCACCTTGTCCAGGCTCTCGACGCCTTCAATCGTGGAGAGGAGCCATGAGCCGCGAGCGCTATTCCTGCGAAGCTGGTTGGCACCCTATCGTTGATAGGTTCGTCGCCGTCGGCCAGCAGCACGAAGGGTTCGGGCTTTACCGAGCTGGCGAGAAATGGGGTTTCCTCGATCTCGCATGGGAAGCGAACGGCGGCCGACCGGAGGCCTTGAAAGCTGCCGAAAAGATCGCTTTCGAGGAATCGACGCGGACGTGCGAGATTTGTGGAGCCGCTGGCTCCTTGCGCAAATTCCACTGGCGGAAGACGCTTTGCGATCAGCACGCGACCGAGCGGCTTCTGTCTCTGCCCGAAGGTGACGACGAACAGTTCCAGGCCCGCTTTTCAGCCGAACGGGATCGTTGGCAGTCATTCGTTCACGCCTGGCAGCACGAAGGGAAGTCGGCCGACGAAATCTTTGACGGCTTCCTGTCAAACTTTGCTGACATCGAGGACCGGAGAGAACGTCGTTATTGGTCCGTCAACTGCACCCGCCTGGTTCTGGTTGCGCGAGCAAAGCACGAAGGCCGCAGCAGCGAGGAGGGCATATGACCGCTAACCGGATAGCCAAACTCCTGCAGATGGTCAGTAAGATCGCGGACCCGGCCGAGGCAATTCGCGAGGAGGCCGCCAAGATCGCCGCTGACGCGAGGACTGACCCGGAAACAGCGCAGGCTTGCCGAGACCTCGCTGTGCATGTCGAAGGCATGTTCGCCGTTGCTGGCTATCTTCTCAAGAAGGCGAGAGCAGGGGAATAGAGCAGGCGGGGCTTTGGCTAATCTTATGGATTCATTCATCTAATGACACGTTGATATGTTGACATAATGCCCATTGGGCACCATAAATATTGTTGACGCTGTCGATATTGCGGCAGCTTTTGGAGCTTGAGTTGACGATGAAAGCCTGGATCATTTCCGACATTCACACGGTTCCTTTCGATCAGCTTTGGACGCAAGTTGTCAAAGTTCCGGACGCCGATATTTGCATTTGTGCAGGCGACATCATTTCAGGACTGCTGACGGCAGGCCTGGATTATTTGCTGACGCAGATCGCGCCTGTCATGCCGGTGGTGCTGACGCTTGGAAATCACGAATATTTTGGCTTGACACCCGATCAGACAATTGCCCGCGCTCGCGAAAAGTTGGTGGGTAGCCAGGTGCATTTGCTGGAAAACGATACTGTTGAGATCGGAGGCGTCAAATTCATCGGTGCTACGCTTTGGACAGATTTCGAAATCGCGACCGGCGCAGACGACGAAAATGATCCGGCCGAGGTTCGGCTTGAAAAGGCACGGCGCGAGATCAAGCAACACGCTATTGATTTCTTCCAAATTCGAAGTGACCGCCGCCCTGGCGAGTTCGTTGACGTTGATGAGCTGCGCGACAGGCACATTGTCAGCCGTGATTTCATTGCTCGCGAGCTTGAGGCTACGGCCTACAATCAGCCTTCCGTTGTGCTGACGCACCATGCGCCTCTCACTGAAAGCCTTGACTGGAGGTTCGACGGCGACCTGTCGAATGCTGCCTATGCCAGTGACCTTTCTGGCATAATCCGCGCCTATAAGCCGAAGTTTTGGGTTCACGGCCATATTCATCGGAACCGGGAGTATTGGTTTGACCACACTCGGATCATTTGCAACCCGCGCGGCTTTTCCGACGGCGAGCGCATGGGCAACGGTTTCAATCCTGAATTAGTCATCGACCTGTAGAGGAACGAGACATGAAGACGGCTGAAATGGTTGCGGCGATGGTGTCAGCCAACAAGCTCGACCGAGAGGGATCGGCTGAATGGCTGGCGGATCAGTTCTCGCGGCTTGAGGGGATCGAAGGCGACAACACTCTGGCTCAGATTGCAGCGTTGCGCCGTGCTGAAATCCTGTCGGTCGAAGAAACCAACGCCCTTACGCTTGCGCATATCAGCGAGATCAACGGAGCTGGATCATGAGATATTGGGAAGCCCTTGAGGCCACCGTTGCCGCAGCAGAGGCAATCGACGAATGCCGCCGTCATAGCGTCGAGGCCGAAATCCGCGATGGCGATCACGCCTTGATCGAGACGGAAACCGGTGACCTGATCGCGGAAGCTGACGAAGATGGCGAATACGCTGGCGAGGCGATCATTGGATTTTTGGGATACTGACATGACCGAAGACACACCCGACGATCCGAACTGGTCCCGATTGCACCGTGTCGGCCTTCAAAGGCTGAATGCGATGATCGACATGCCGGATCAGAGAGCGCAGGAGCTTGTCAGCATTCTCCTGAAACATCGGGGTTTTTCGACGGAAGATCGCGACCGTTTTCCAGAGCTGACGCTTGATGAGCTTGGCCCGTTGGTTTCGGATGTGGTTTTCGCTTTCCACGTTGAGGAAAACAGGATCGGCCGCGAGCGGATCGCAGCAGGCGAATACGAGGATTTAGACGACGTGATCGCGGACATGGACCGGATCATCGAAGGGAGCGACGCAATGACCGAAAAGCCAGAGATCGGCCCCTTCCTTTCTGACGGAATGAGCTTTCGTCGGCGCGTCCGCTTCTCCTGGCTGGAAGAGGCCGGGACGTATTCCCTTGCCGTCCGATATTCGCAGATGTGGCCGTTCGAAGTTGAAGAGATCGAGCAGCTTGCCCGCAAATGGGGTTTTGACACCGGCAGGAGCGGCCAGCTTCCGTTAGGAACTAAGACCGGCAATTGGACGCCCCCGGAACCCGCCGAGGCAATACCGGCCATGCGCAATGCTTTGCGTGAAATCGGTGTCGCCACGGTTTTCGAAGGCGAAGAAGACGATAATGGGAGAATGTTGTGAAATCGATCACCCTCACTTGGCTCGACAATCCGGGCGCAATCAACCAGGTTGATGTTTCCGCGCCAACCCTGTCGGCGGCCGACCGTGCCGATATTGAGGCCATCGCCCGCAAATGGGGGTTCCTGACCGGCGCGGCCGAATGGACCGCTCCTGAGTCGAGCGAGGCTATCCAGGGCTTCAACAACGAGGCCCGCCGCGACGGCTTTCTTGTCGACTGGAAGTGATCCCATGAAGATCGCTGCCCTCACTCTATCGCTCGTTTCTCTACTCCCTACCTTCGGCAGGGCGCAGGAACGACCGTCATTTGTCGGCAGCTACTCGATTGATTGCGGAGCCGACCGGCAATGCTGGCTGGTGATCGACAAGCCGAAATCGGATGCCTTCCTGGCGATCTGGACGGTTTCCAGCCGCTCGGATTTCAGCGACATGAAATGCGGAATCCCGCTGTTCCTTCGCGATAGCCAGGATGGCTTCTTGCGGGCTGGCCTCGACGGCAAGGCCATCGAGATCGAGCGTGTCGAAGGCGGCGAGCTTCTCGTCCGTGGGCTGCCGCCAGCTCGTTGCGGGATCGATTTGAGTGGCCGGTATATCCCAGTAGGGGATTAGAAGGAGGCGATACATGGCTCATCCGGACCCGGAGTTTCAAGAACGCGGCATGAAGTTGGCCGAGCTTGGCACGCGGAAGCGGATCGCGGAGCTGTTGCGCGTGATCGCGGCCGACGGCAGGAAAGCTCAAGAGTTCCAGGCCTGGTTTGCAGACAAGGGACGGACAAGGGACGGCGACGAGATCGTTGCTGCCGAGCTTTCCGCCATCGTCGGTTCAGCAGAAGCCGCGTTGAAGGCATTGGAGGCGGACCAGTGACCAAGAAGATAATGGCTGATTTCCCGCGCTGGCCCTTCAACGAAGACGACGTTCTCCGCGATTGGAGCGAGGGCCGAATGTCCATCGACCGCGCCGCCAAATACCTTCATCTGCAGTATCCCGATTTGCTTGCCCTTGCCGTTCGCAAGGGTTTCTCAATGCCGACCGCCGATAACGTTAGGCCGTATCCTGAGACCGACGGTGGCGAGCCTTACGCGACCGAATTACCTGTGAGCACTGAAATGAGGAACACTGTAATGTATGATGATGAGCCAGAAATCCCGCAGCGCACGCCGGAAGAGGAAGCGGCGGACAAAGTGAAATGGGATGCGATCTATCTCAAGACGATTCAAAACACGGCCGAAACCCGCGACGAACTGGCACAATTTGAAGAAGACGTGCGCTTGTATGGTTTCGGCCTTCACGACTACGCCGAGAAAGCAAAGGTGCTAGGCTTTGCCGACGCCCAGGCCGCTTTCCAAAAAGTGGACGACGCCGTTTTTCACGCCAGCCGCACTCTTGCCCAGGCCATCTATTGGCTGGACCGCGCCCGTGAACTGGTTGACCAGCCGAGCGCGGCTATGACCGGCCTGAATACGCCGGTCAGAGAAGGCTTGGACGTTCGGCCGACCTACGACCGCGAAGGCGCTCCCATTTGGGAAGTTCGCGGCGCTCCTATCGACGGTGTGAAAACCCTTGGCACGTTCAATAGCGAATGGCATTTCACCATTGACGAGGCGAAGAAGCGCGAGAGCGTTCTTGACGTGATCGCCTATGTCGACTGGAAGAACATTCACCAGCGCGACCCTGTCCGAATCTACGAGAACGTGACCGTTTCGGAAGATGCTCCGGAGCTTTCATGGTCGCCTAATGAATGGGCCACAGCTATCCGCGAAAGAGCTAACCCTATCGTCGCAAAGTTGATCGCTGATTATGACGAGCATTACCGCAACATGAGGGAGAGCGTCGAGAAAGGCGAGTTTGACGACGACGCCCAGGCGTTCCCCGGCATCTGACGCTTGACCCGATTTCTGCCGACGATCACGATTCCAGTTCAGCCAGCGCGAGGACCACAATGTTAGTTTATAAGCAGAAGATCACGGCGAAGCAGGGCGATCACCAAGTTTCCGCCTACCTCTATGCTACCCGTCATCGCAAAAGCTGGAATGCTACCATTTGGCTGGACGAAGAGGATTTCTACGAGGTGCGCGATGACGATTGCGGCGGCATCTCTCACCTGTCCGACAATGAGTTCTTTGACCGGATTCGAGCAATTGCGGAGCGAGATCATGAGTTCAGCTTTGCCGACAAGGCAAAGCCGGTTGCGTGGTCTCCTTATATCGACAGCGAAGAAGAACGGGTTGCAAGCCAACACGCCCCGCTTTGTTCTATCCCGAATCATGGCTTGCTGACCTATCAGCAGTGCCATGATTACCTGACACAAATGTATCGAAATTGTATTCCACTGTTGCAGGGCTACGCGGGCTTGATGATCCAGCGGAAGGAAACCATGCCTCTTGCTGTCGAGATGATCGAGAAAGCCGAGGAATCGCTCTCAACGGCATGGAAGGCCGTTGAGAGCGCCTGGCCTTTTCACATTTCGCAGGCCAGCAAGCCGAGCTGGAAAATCAAAACCATACGGCACGGACGATTGAGCCCGTAAAGCTAGCGGCCGATCCCGCCGATACGGAGCCCGACCTTTGGGAGTTCGGTTCCGAAGAAGCGCCAGCCTTTGCCCTGCCTTCCGGCGAATGGAATAAGCATGGTTTCTCCCGGTTCCGCATCAATGAAGCTGACAAGGCGAAGGGACTGCTCACGGTGGAAGTCGCGGCCCACGATGACCGATGGAAGGGGGACAGCATCCCTAGTTACCAACGTCACCTGATCACGGTTTATGACCGCCAGCCCATGAAGTCTGACGACCCGAAATTAACGTGGTCAGCGGGGCAATGGGCGGCGCACCTTATCGAGATCGCGCCGAAGGTCATCGTCAGCCATCTTGACCAGCTCGACAAATTCGAGCGCGACGGCGTTGAGCTGGTCGCTATCCATTGAGCTTGACCCGGTTTCCGCCGAGAAGCAAACTATCAATACAGCCGTTTCGCTCCCGGCTGGCTTGCTCTCTCGATAGCCCCGCTCCTCATACGGCGGGGCTTTTCGTGTCCGCCCTTGGGTTGCCCGCTGCCAGCTACTACCTCCATAGTTGACAGCATTGTCAGGAAGGTTGATGAGCGAGGAACCGAATACCCTCTGGCAAACGGTCGCAGAAGCGCGGATTTGCCAAAGAAATCGCGAAGGGGAAGCTATGGCTGAGGTAGAGGCGACGGCGCGGACGAATGGGGAAAAGTGGAGCCTATGGAAGAGCGCCAATGTCGGTCTCGTCCTTAGCGCCGTTACCCTTTTTCTTGAAATCGCGAATGGCCATGGCTACGAAATTGCGAGTTACGCCGCCAGTCCCAATGGAGACACGATCAGCTATTTCATCGGGCGAATTCTCTCCGTGCCGCTGCTTTTCGTCTTGGTTGCGCTGGTGCGAAATCTCTTCAACAGGCAGCAGCCGACATCGAGCAGAAGTGCCGTTCGGGGCGCACTGACATTCGCAGTTCTCTTTGTGGGAATTTTTGCCGGTCTTTTTGCTTACGGCCACTTTTACTTCGCCCGCTCCGAGGCGATCAGTGGAGAGAGCCGGACGACATTCATAAGTGCTACCCAGCGTTCGTGTGTTCAGAAGCAGACCTCGATCAGTCAAGTGGTTACTGAACAGCAGATCGAATCCTATTGCAGCTGCGTTGCTGAGAAAATGGCTGACATCACCACCTACAAGCAGCTAGGAGCCGAATTAGATGAGAACGCTATGCGCGAGCTGCGACAAAAGGCCGAGGCAATAAGCTCAACGTGCCGTCCCCAATAACGCCGAAATCGTGGAGGTTTTCTTCGCTCGTGCCACGTTCTTGACAGTTCGCAACCGTCGAACAAAACTAGAACGATGAAACATCGACGCGGAATTGAGATTGGGCGGCCAAGGCGGGACGCGATCACCTATATCGGGCCGGTCGCGGACCCAATCAGCACCGCGATTGACGACGTGCAAAGCTTCACGGCGCTAGGCGGCATGTGTCCTTCTTGCGAGCGCGAAGCCTGGCTTGATCGCCACGAGCTGCGCCGCAAATGGGGAAACGCTATGCTCAATTCGTTGCAGCCTCGCCTGCGATGCTTGGGATGCGGGAATAAGCAGGGCAACAAATTCATTCTCGGTAAGCTTCCGCGATAGTCTTGCTGTCAGTCACTTTCCGAGAAGCGCTAAAACCATCCCAAATGCGATAATCCAGAACATCAGGCCGAAGAAAAGGCCGACGAAAGCTGAAGCCGTGCTTGAAATAATGCCGTCGCCAGCCATGCGAGCTTTCCGCCAGCCGTGCATTGTCAGGAACACCGGAGCCAGGGGCGAGCGGATCAGCAGCGAAAAGCCATATTGCAGCGCCGGGCCGAGATCGCCAGCGTAGAGCCGCCGACGATAAAAATTCCAAGCCAAATCGTTCCGACCCATGAATGCGTGACCACCTCGAATGGCTTTGGAACGCTTTGCAGCCAGAGCAGCAGTGCGTAACCGGCGACGACGGGAAGGAAACCTACGACCGCCAGTCCCATGAGCGTCACTAGGAAGGCATCACGGCCGAGCGCCTTGGCTTCTTGAAGCGCCTTCACGCTTTCCCGCAGGAGATACAGCGCAAAAGCTATCACGGCCCAGAGTAAGAGAAGCACTCCGCCGATTATCGCGATCCATTTGATTGCGCCCGTTACCGCTGCACTGCCGAACAGCAAAACGCCCGCGATGATCGCCAGGAGGATATTCGTTGTTTGTCTACCGCCCATTTCTGCCCCCGAAGCGTGTGAGTCTATAGCTGGTTGTTGCGATCACTCTTCAAGAACGTCGTCACGTCATCCCAGAGGATCGCGAACCCAAGGGCAAAGCTCCCGATTGGGATTGTCCAGAACAGGATTTTTACCGGGCCGCTGTGTAGGACCATGTAGGCAAAACCCCACATTCCGCCGATGAGCAGCGCAAGGCCCAGGGTAATCGAGATGATTTTCCGCAAGATGTTTCCCCGAACGCGGCTTTTGATCGGGAAACCGTGTCATCGAATACGGGAAATTTCAATCCATCCGGCAACTTGCAGTTTTCAGCGGGGTGCGTTCTGTCGTCCGTAGAGGCCTTGCGAGCCGTCGGCATAGATCAGCCTAGCCTTATGCTACACCAATGCCAGAGGAGGGCTTGGCGCAGTGGCTGCACTTCAATTTTCCTCGAAACGTTTCTAACGTCAGCCCTTTATCCGCATACGATTTAAGACGGGCGGGGGAAAGGATCACACCGGCGTGGTTTTTACATCCTACCGTTGAACAGCCAACGCGCATATCCAGGCTGCTATCGGCCCAGGTGCGCAAACTTTGCGTCGAGGCCTCTAAGTTATCAACGATAGCAGCGAGTCTGGCAATTTCACTGGGAGCCCAAGATTCGGTTTCGCCGGGTGGAATAGAGATGAAAGCCCTATCCGCTTTGAATCGTGTCTCTTTCGGAGATGATCTCTTGCCCTGTTTATACCCGGTGGAAGTATCGCGGGATGCCATAGCGACATAATCGTAGTCCCCGCTTGTGTCCTTGAAAACAACACTCAAAGAGGATTCCTTGCGATGCAGAGAGACGCTTTGCGCGTCGTAAAAAAACTGAACAAAATCCTCTAGCGGATAACCATCATAATCAGAGTAAGAATAAACGTAAATCTGATGGCGCGTGAGCAAATAAGACCAATACTTGCGTCCTAAATAAGCAATTCTAGCCAAATCTCTCAGAGAAACCCCCGCTATCGAGGGGCTCTTATCTTTGTAATCCGGAGCTATCACGACGTGATCTTCAAATATGATAAGGTTCCGCATCAACAAACTCTCAGGATTTCGGTCTATTAGATCGATACACCGTCGTTGTTAAATGCGAAATGAAATTACGCAAGGCTACAAGCGGAAAACGGCACACTGAAGCCTCTGCGTGTGCCAATCACGAGGAGGAGGTTTTTTCCTGTCGATAACTGCCTTGCGTGCCGTCGGCATAGATCGGCCCACCCATAGGCGGCAGATCGATAATGCGCCCGTCATCATCCCTAAAGTGAGCCGCAAACTCCGCGTGATCGTCGCAACGGGTGGCAGCTGATTTTGGGAAGCTTCGCGCCGTGTTTAGCCGGTTGGCCAAATTTTGCACAACCTTTTATACTGTCGACTATTGCCACGAGGGGCGAACAGCGGCACAGATAACCCCATCCTCTCACAAGGGGATAAGGACCGCAGAGGAGAAGGAATGGTTTTGAAGCCGTTTCCTTCTCTCTCCGCTTCGCCAGTTGCGGTTTTTTCACGGATAGTTTGGACCTATCCAAGCGGCGGGGGTGGAAGCCGCCGTGTCTGCAAATCGCGCTGAATCCACATGTCCCAAAATTTGCAAATCGAAGCAAGCAGCTAACAGCAGTATTGCAGAATTATCCCGTGGTGATTTGGCCGGTCGGCTTGCAGCCACGTTAAACAAGTGGCTAAAAAGACCGGGTTGAAACCGGTCTGCTTTTGCGGATGGTTTTTTGAGCCCGCGCGTGAACCTACCTTTCGAGATCGTCCAGCCGGAAAACATCCGCGTTGTCCTGGCGCTCCCGCAACCCTTTGTAGGACGAGTGGCGCAGCTTGTTGTCCGTCGTCCAACCGCGAAACTCGATTTCGGCAATGAGCGTGGGCTGAATCCAGACGACTCGACGCTTGCCGCCGTAGGGCACAGGCGGCGTTTTCCTTTTCCACGGTAGCTTGTCCATCATGGCGCGGAGCTTGATCGCCTCACGCTCTTTGAATCCGGTTCCTACCGATCCAACGTAGCGCAGCTCGTCGCCGTGATATGCCGCCAGGAGCAGCGACGCGAAGCCCCCATAGGCTCCGCTCGACGGTTCATAGCCAACGATCATGAAAGGCTCGCTCTGCACGCATTTGAGCTTGATCCAATCGCCAGTTCGGTCGGATCGATAAGCGCTTTCGCGATGCTTGCCGACAATGCCTTCCAGTCCAAGGGCGCAGGCTTGCTCAAGGAGCGCGGCAGGATCAGCCTCGATTTCCTCAGAGAGCCGGATTGCGCCTGTCTCGCCTTGCAAGACCCCTTCCAGCAATTGCCGCCGCTCTTGATATTCGAGGCCGCGCAGATCGTGGCCGTCGAGATACAGCAAATCGAAGGCAAAGAAGATCGCATTCGTCGCGACCAGGTGCCCACCTATCTTGCCGGTAGCGCCAAGGGCTTTCTGCAGTAGCCCGAAGTCTGACCGGCCTTGCTCATCGAGAACGACACCCTCGCCGTCGAGGATCATGCTTCCGGGACCAAGCGCCCGAGCTGCGTCCTCTATTCCTGGAAATCGCTTTGCCCAATCATGGCCGCCCCGCGTCAGGATTCGGACGCCGGAAGGTTCGACATGAACCGCGAGCCGGTATCCGTCCCATTTGATCTCCCAACCCCAATCACCCCCCGCAGGCGGCTTTTGCTTGAGCAGAGCTAGAGCCGGTTCCACCCTTCGCGGCATGGGATCGAATGGCAGGGCCGGTTGCGCCTTATTCCGCTTTTTGATCGGCCGACTTTGGAGCGCGGCGCTGTCATCGCGAAGCAGCGGTTTAGATCGAGGAGGCGAGCGCGGAACTTTTGCCATTTTCCGATTGCACCAGGAAACCCTTAAAATCCCGCATATCTTGGTTTAAAGCTCCCGGTCGAGCAGCGCCAAGGGCTGGCGGATGCATAGATCGGCAACCTCGAAGAAGGTTTCCGTCAGCAGATGCGGACGCGGGGCTTCAGTCGCGGCATCACTGACATAGCGCAGGGCGAACTCGGACTCTTTCGTGTGCAGGACGCTCAGAGCCTTCAGGTATTCCACCAGCAGGGCTTGCGGGTTCTCCTCGAAAGCATCGAGATACCCTAACTCTGTCTTCTCAGCTTTCGCCCTTTCGTAGGCATTCCTTGCTTCGATCAACGCTTGATCGCGCAGCCGAGCGTTTTTCGGTTGTTCCCATAAGCGCCAGATGTCATGACCGATTGCTTTGACTTCATTCGCAGTCAAGCCCGATCCGATTAGGTTGGCTTTCAGCAAAACTTCGATGCCTTGCGCGGTCACATGGAGCGTCGGGACGAAGAGCGCCCGCCCAGCCGCATAGTCGGCTGACAGCCGAAGAGTTCGCGCCGCCATCATATACCGTTTCGCCATGGCGAACCATTTCACGGTTTCGCTGTTCTCCCCTAGATCGTGCATTTCTGAATCGCCCCCATATGTCGGCCTACTGGAGAGAAATAGGCGAGACGTGAATGTAATCGTAGAGCTTATTGCCGTCTTGCTGGACGGCATTCTCGATTTCATTTTTGTCCCGACCGGCCATGCAGCCCCAACGACCCTTCCACATGAATTGCTCTCCGGAATAGGATTCATCTTTTGGGAAAAATGAGCAGCGGATCGCGCCAATCTTCACCCCTTCGATCTCGTCTCCGACGGAGACGGACTGCAAACTGGTCAGCGGCTTGACGCTGGACGAGATTACCCCCGACTTCTCGACAAAGCGTGCTTTGCTGTCGTCTTGGAGTTTCACGGATTCAACCCACTTATTAGGCTGATCCGGCAAGTCGGAGCCGTCCTTTTCGCTGCAGGCCGACAGCAAAACTAAAAGTGCTGGCAATATCAGACGGTTCATTTTTCGCCTTCATCGAGTGCGCTTGGGTGATCTATGATTGCATCTACCGGGAGCACAGGGGTTTTCGCAAGAGAGCGTTCGGGCAGCTTATGAAGAAATATCCCAACGATCCCGGCCCAGAGCCTCGATACCGCTGGCGTGAGACGTGGCCTGGGGAGGGGCACGAGGACTATCAGGCGTTCGATGGACCGCGAGCTTTTGGCCGGATCATGCTCGAAACCAACGGCACCATGCAGAAGCAGTGGCGATGGTCGATCAGTCACATCGACGGTGTGAAACGCCATATCCTGCCACATAACGGCTGGCTCCCTTACCCCCGCGTTGCAGCGGCAAAGGTCGAGGAGCTTTATGAGCAGATCGCGGAACTGAACGGACTGGCGTTGAACACCAGGCGCTCATGACATCATTCGGCGTTCGAGATTATCCAGCAGCTCGATAGCTCGATAAACGACTTTTCCGGACCTGTCAGAATAGTCGGCCGCCAGCTCTTCATGCTCGCTGTCAATCTTGTCTGCGAGGGCTTCCAGACGCCTTGCAGCCCGATCTTTCACGGCCTTGGACACCAGCGCTTTGTAGTGCAGCGCCTTGGCTATCTCCGTTAGCACCAGGTCCCTTTGCTGGACCGTCAGCTTTGAAAACGGAACGTCAGACGGCAGGATAATGTCGCCTCTTTCGACAATCTCTTGAGACATACGCGATACCTCTAACCAAGTGATTCGCGACTCAAGAGTGATTCGCGCGGAAAGTTCCGAATCTTCCGGAACTTCATGAATCGCAGCGGGTTATTATCCCTCGACATGCCAAAGGAGGTTCCCATGCCGAATACCAAGCAGGATCGCGCCCGCGTTGCAGGCGGTCAGGATCATGAAGTCCGCTACGAAGCGAAAAAGGAAGGCGTCTCGAAAGACAAGGTCAAGGAAGCCGTCAAGGACGTCGGCAACAGTCGTTCGAAGGTTGAGGCGAAGCTTGACCGCAAGGGCAACGGCTGAACCCATTGATCTCCAAGGCGATCAACGAACCTCTTGGCGTTGGGCTAGTGCCCGCCTTTCAAGAAGGTGCTTTCTTGCACCCGTGACCTTTTCAACGAGATTATCGGGGGAAAACGGTTTCGTTATGAGGTCGATTGGCTCGGGCCTATTATTCGTCAGCAGCTTTTCCGGATATGCAGTGACGAAGATCGCGAAGCAATCCAGCAGTGGATAGAGCGCATTCACAAGGTCGATCCCTGACGAGCCATCGGCAAGGGTTATTTCCGTCAGAATGATCTCTGGCTTTTCCGCAAGCGCGGTGATGATCGCCTCCTCCTTTGTCTTCACAACGCCAACGATGTCATAGCGAGCCCGCATTAGCGTTTGTTGGAGGTCGAGAGCAATGAGTTGTTCCGGCTCAACGATCAGGGCGCGAGGCAGCCCTGCCTCCTTGTCGATCAGTCTTTTTCGAAGCGCCGCGTTCTCATCTTCCAGCTCGGCAAGCTGCCCCTTCATCTTCTCCGCCTCGGCATCCGCTGACCGCTTCAGATTAACGAACTCTTCGTCCGCTATCCGGTTCACGTTGGCGACCTCGGCAAGAGCGGAGTCGAGCGTAGCCTTGGCAACCAGTTGGGATGATGACAGGCCGCGAAGGATCGTGGGCATCCGCCTTCGCCATTCGGCCGACTTCCCTTCCCAGGTTGTGGAGCTTCGGCTTTCCAAATCCAACCCCTTGAATGCGTCCCTGAATTCCGAAAGTCGGGTGTGATCGTTAATGCGCCATGCCTGCTTCAGTCCCAAGGTTCTGGTCACGAGATCGAATGGCACTTCGGGCGTAACGACGGCGAGCGTCTTCAGTGATTTTGCCCAGGCCGCGCCCAGCTCCATCAGGCAAAAGTCGCTGTCGAAATAGGCGGGCGAGAGGAGCGCGAGGACGAGAGCTGGCTGCTCGATCTGATCCTTGATGTATTGGTTGAAGTCTTCCATCAATGGGATGCTGTGACCTGGAAGGCTGCTGCAGAAAATATCCGCATCCCGAACCCCCACGGCTTCCTTCAGGAAATTCACGACCAATTTTGCCAGGGCGGCGTCGGCGGTAGCGTGGCTGATGAAAACTTTGCCCATTGTGCTCACTGTTCGTCCTTCGACGGTATCGCGCCTATGTCATCGCCATATATACTATAAATGCCGGGATTGGTGCCGCGACACGGCCCGCATTCCACAAGGAACTTTGTTCTCCTCTTGTTCTCGTTTCTGCTGGCCGGTATATTACCGATCCATGAGCGCAATCGAGACCCTTGGCGAGGCCCATAATGCGGGCTGGAAATTCTCCGCTGTCTGCCGTCATGGCACGATGGACACCGGCAGCTCGTCGAGGCGCTGCGACTGGAAATATGAGCTGGACACGACAACGCTCCTTGCCACGCGAGGTCGCGATTTCCCGATCTTCAATTTGCGGGATCGCTTACGCTGTCCGCGTTGCGGATCGCGCTCAATCTCCGTCATGACCATTGTTCCCGGCGCACCTACGCGGAAGGCCGCGACCAGCCGCTGAGTTCCTTACTCTATTCAAGATTCTGGACGTTCATTTGGTCGGCCGGGGTAGCTGTGCTCTTTTCCACGTCAATTCATTCGGCAGTTCGGCTTGCCGCTCCAACCCGCCGCGTGTCGCGTCGTCGCGGGCCTCTCTAAGCCGAGAAGAATGGACGCGGAACCTTTTCGCTCCAGTGACACGGCTCAAGGCCGCTTTCCTGATCTGCGATCACCGCCATGCCCTATTCGGCCAAGGCGGGAGGAAAGCCTATGCGGCCTTTCTCCGTGCCAACCCACGGCCTGTCGTCTGACGACGGGGCTTGCGGTTCCTGCTCGATGCTCCGCCGGTATCGTTCCCTTTTCTGGTTCCCCTTTGGGAGTAGAGAAAGGCGAGAGCAGCGCTGCGCTTGCTTTCGGCTCCTGCCGTGGTTCTCCGGTTTCGTCCCAGGTGTTGCGGACGGTTTCGGTTGAGCTTGGCGGCTTCTTTTTCTATCTCAGCAACAAATTGAAATATTCAGCAAACATTCTCTCATTGCGCCGACAGTCAGGGCGGCCAATAATATAATTATAGAGTGAAAACAACGGCATAAGCCGAAAACGGGAGAGAGAGATGAGAAATCCACACCTTCGCAACGAGCTTGAAGCATTCCGCCGCCAGCTTGACCACACCTATCACGCTATCGAGGCCATTTTTGAGGGCGATACGGCGAAGATGGAGCGTGTCGAGAACACGTTTAATCGTGCTCTCGATGAGAACCATGGCGGCGTCGAATATGTCGCGTCGCTGGATTGCAGGAACGACGGCGCAAACCTGGTCCGGTATCTTGGCGTGCAGCCTTGGACGCCTTCGGAACTTCTGCAGATCGAGGAAGCGGCCCCGCTCTTTTTGAAGGCCGCATTGCTTGCGCAGATGCTCCATGTTCATCGCGTTCATTCGAACCTTTCAGACTTTCTCGCCGCCTAGTCAGATGGCGCTTTAAATCCCCGCCCTCTGACTGCGGGGATTGTTGGCACCATCGCCACGCCGGAGCGAAACCGGCGAAATCCTATTGAGAGAGGAACCCCCATGCAGCATTCCATCCACAACATCCAGCTAACGCCGTTGCAGCAGGTAACCGAGGCTTTCAACGTCGCTATCCTGACGCACGCTCGCAAGCGCACGAAAAAGAACATGGCGGCATTGATCGCCGCAAAGGCCACGCTTGACGCCCTGGAAGCCGCATGACCAGTGGCGATCACATCACCCCGGCCCAGGCAATCGAAATACTGACGGCGAAAGGCATTAGGGTTGCTCAGACCGACGGCGAGCTTGTTGCGGACTTCGGCCATGATCTCATCAACCTCACGGTCTCCATTTGCCCTGAGGGCGTTCTCAAAGAAGAGATCGATTTTGTCGCAATGGTCCGGGTCATTCCCGCCTAATTCCCCTATCAGATCGCAGACCATCAAGAGGCTTTCGAGCCTCTTTTTTGCTTTCTGCCTGTCCGTAATGTCAACACTTCTTTGGCGGCGTTGTTTCGCCGATACTTTCTCACCTCAAAGCGATTTTCCGAAGCGATTTTAGATTATTTTCAGCCGCTACTCTGTTGACGGTTCCTTGAGTTTCCTAATCGCGTCAACCGCTCTTTATCTGATGTTTTCTGTCAGCAATATTCAGCAATCATTCTCTCGTTGCGCCGACAATCAGGGCGGCCAATAATATAATTACACAAGGAAACGAAGGGCTTAGCCTTCGAAAACGGGAGAAAGTAAAATGAATCGCTATCGAAAACGTCGCCTTTGAGCTGTCGGAAGCCGGAATGATGCAGGCCGTAAAAGCCTACAAGGATCGGGCTTTAACGTCAGTCGCGGTCTTCATCGACGACAAGGGTGAGACGCTTGAGATTTCCGCCGAGATTATGGCCGATTTGGCTGCTCATTATGGAAGCGCCCACTATTACTTGAGCGCCAAGGACTACGTTTACCAGGGGCTGACTTTCAACGCCAGGAACGCCGTGACAAACGGCAAGATGCAGGTTTTCAATCTTCGTTGGGAAGGCAACGGCAAGGTTGTGAGCTTTTCGGTTCTGGACCGTGAAGGCTATTGGACCCACCTGACCGAGATCGTATGGGGCGGAAAGCTCGACGTGAGCGACAGCAGCGATGTTACCTTGAAATATTGGCAATACGAGGCCAAGGACCGCGCAGCTATTCGCGCCAACGTTCGCCGGTTCATCGAGAAGAACCCGCAGTCTGTTCTGGCAGCCGCAGCTTAATCAGCATTCGGCCCGTCAGAGACGGCGGGCCACCCTACCCCGCGCCGACCGCGAAACCGGCGCTCCCAACCCCGAATAAGAGCAAGAGGATTTGCAAATGAAAACGATTGAGATTCAATTTCCAGAGTGGGTAAAGCCTGGCACGTTCTATGAATACGATTACGGCCCGGTATACGGACGCGACAACCCCAACCAAGGTCGCAGATTTGAAATTCGCGGCTTCGTAGATGGTCGCGCCGTAGTCCGTGAGTGGCATGCGGAAAGTGAACGTTGGAGCTACACGGTCGAAGGTCCATACAATTTCCTTATTTTGGAGCATTTGGGAGACGTAAGGGTCATTGGTGACCAAGGAACTGCTCAATGACCACGGCCACTATGGCCGAGATCGCGGCCAATCTCGAAACGCAGATCAACGCCCTGGCCGGTTTCCGCGCCATGGAGCGTTTGCTGATCGCTCAAGAGCTGATTGCCAGGCAAAATCACGAACGAGCCGCAGCAACCATCGAGATCGCTGGAAATGAATATGGTGCTCGCCAAATCGATCTACCGACCTTTGAGCAAGCCGCCCGCGCCAAGGCGAACGGCCGTTGGCTGGCTGACGATACCGCCGCGATCTTGCGGAAGGTGCGGGAAGCCATTGACTACACCGAGCAAAGCGTCCGCGATCTGCAGCCGTTGTCGCCATCGGCAGAACGGGAGCCGCTGACATGAGGCACTCCCTTTCCGGCCTCACCAAGGACGCCTTGAAAGCATACGAGGCCGAGTTTGATACCGGCCGTGAGCTTCAAGCTGCGATCCGGTTTCGGGATCGTCTTGATGCTATCCGCGAAATTGCCACGGCGAAGATCGCCGCTTGGTCTGATGGCCAGGACGACGAGGCCGCCAGCCTGTTCAACATCACGGTAACGGCCACCAAGGGCCGCCGTCTCGTCAAGACCATTCGCCACGGCTTCAGCGCCAACGGCCTGTATCGAGCCGTCATCAACGCGAAGGATTTGGAGCTTGAAGGCAAGTTCGACGCGATCACCATTCGCTTCACGTTCCGAGGCCAGCAGGGGTTTTTGCCTCCTGACCTTTGGCTGGAAGTTCTCGCGATGGCGAAGGATAGCGAACACCTCCATCACCTTACCGAGTGGTGCAAGCGATACATGGGGAATTGGGGATAGAGAGAGTCTCCCCCCTCTACTCCCATCGTTCATTGAAATTTTTATTTCGTTGACGTTCGTGCTTGCCTTCTGACTGCGTCAACTGACTATTCCTATCGCATTCTCTAAGAAATATTCAGCAATAAAAATATGATTGCGCCGACAGTCCGGGCCGCCACAATATTAATATAGAAAGAAATTCAGAGAGGAGAGAGTGAATGCTTTACGATAGGATGCTGATCGAGATGCCGATCAAGGCACGCGAGGAATATGCAGACGGCTTCTTCCGCGAAATCCTTGGTGCTTCCGACGACTATATGGCGTCGATTTTTTCCGAGTTCGAGCAGGCGCTAAAGGGCACTCCCTATAAGCCAATCGTTATCGGCAATGGCCGTATGGCTTTCGAGCATGAGAGCGGCCACGTCGTCACGTCAAACCCCGATACTGTCCGCAGGCGTCCCGTTGTTTTCCCAACTCGCAGCCAGCCGGTGAGCCACTATCACCGCATGGATCATAGCCCCGCCCGCCGTGCAATGCGGGGAGAGCGCACATGATCGCCCGCGCCCCTTTCCTCAAGCCGCCGGAAGATTACGTTTACCGGCCCCCGGCTCCAGGTGCGGAACCGTTCCAGCCGCAGTCCGATTGGGAAGCCGACTTGCAGGATTACCTCGCGAGCAGGGACGAGAGCGCCGCCTTTCGCCGCCTTACCAGCCATTTGCCGCGCTGGTGATGCTCCACGGTTTCCGGCGCTGTCAGAGAGCGGCCGGGAAATCGGGCAGCATGGCCCCAAGAAACTTCCAGAGAGAGGAAACCCCGAAAATGCAATCCAACATCAATGAACAGATTCGCGTGTGTCTCGATGACGCCCGCACCCGCCTAGCAGAGATCATGACCACCAACCGGAACGGCGCAAAGATGAGCTACCTCATTGCCAAGCTCAAGGTAGATGCCTTGGCCGGAAGGAAAGGCGCAGATCACGTCGCACTCGCCGCAGCCAGTGAGATCAACGAGGCCGCCGCTGCCTTGGACTGTCTGAATTTTGCCGATCATGTTGGCGACCGGCTCCAAACCTTCATGCAGATGCTGCACCTGATCGAGCAGAACAGGGCACAGAATGCCGAAGTTGTCGCGGACGGTCTCAAGTCGCTCGCAGCACGTAAAACGCACTAGGAGCCGCCCATGTTCGACCCATTGACCCCCGAAGAGAAGGAACAGATCGACCGCGACACGCTCGCGTTCCTGCAATTTTTCATCGACTACCCTGCCCTGGCCGAAGACGCCGACCAGTTCGACAAGGCTTTCGACCCGCCACCGCCTGAAAGCGAATGACCGCAGACCGATGACCCCGCCGCCGAGCGGGGTTTTCTTTTGGCCGTTTCCGGCGGATCGGGATTAGAGGAAACGGCCTTTGCAAATTTAATTCAAAATATATTCCGTTGACGCTCGCAGTGATTTTCTCACCGTATAAACTGCCAATTCCACACGCGTTCCATCAGCAATATTTAGTAACAAATTTATGCTTGCGCCGACAGTCAGGGCGGCCAACACTATTATTACAAGATGAACTCAAGGGCGCTAACGTCATTATTAGGGAGAGACACCAACAATGACAAAACTGATTTCAGCACCGCGCCATGGCTTCATTCTGAACGCTGCAACCGAAGATCAAAAAGATACCGTGATGGACTACATGAAATCCATCAACGGCCGTTCGAAAGCCAACGTGATCACCTACTTTGTGGAAATCGAAAAGATCGCGGAACTGGCTGAAAAGCAGCTCGATCACGCCCACGTTTCGAAAAAGGAACGTATCGGCTGCACCGCCTACTGGCGCGACGGTGGACCGAACGCCAAGAGCTACGATTACGCAATGACCGTCAATGAGGTTTCCTTGCAGCGATACGCCGAGGGCTGGCGCTTGATGCAGGCCCGCAAGGTAGAGGTTCGCCACAGAGACAACACCGCGTTCAATGTCTGCATTCCAGCTCGCTACATCGAGGCGCTGAAAGCCGAGGCTGTCAGGAAGGCTACGGCTGGCCTTTCCCCGCTATCGACCCGCAAGGCAAAGCCAGAAGGCCGCGCACCAGTTGCCCAGGCTTTGACCGATGTCGTCCCCGAAAATGTCAGGGGAGAGTGACCATGTTCCATTTCAGCCGAAAGGGAATGCTGCCAAAGCGAGGTTATGAGCGCGTTCGCATCGAGTTCGAGCGCATCCATTGGGGGACCAGCGCCGATGGATGGGTTGAAGGCCGCGTTTGGTCCGGAGGGTCGACCTACGAGACTTCCGAGAACCGCGCCACGTTCACGTCAACCACCGTCATAGCTATCGAGGACGTGTCCGATCAGGAGCTAGCGGATCGCTTTTGCGAGGAAGTCGCTCGCATCTGGCAGTTTCCAATCGTCCTCTTTGACGACGACGCCAAGGAGGCAGCATGACCGCGACCAAAGAAACCATCCAGGCGCATTTCCGCCGTCGCTACACCCCGGAAGACATCGCCAGATTCTTGCGCATCATGATCGAGGTTCGGGTGCTTGAGGCCGCCGAGCTGGCCCGCGTGGACGCGGTATGTGCCGCCTACGACGACAAAGCCAGGCAGTGGGCTTGGTGAAAGCAGACCCCGGTTAGTTCGGGGTTTTCTATGGAGTAGAGGAACGAAAACCTCAGAATTGCAGGGTAGTAGTTGCCACAAGTTGCTGACGTATTATGTTGACAACGGTGCCCGGTGGGCACTACATTAAGTCATTGCCCGAATGCGAAACCGGGACGAATGAGAGCGAGATTTACGGCCGAACGTGCGCAGAGTTACGATTATGCCGACCGCATGTTTGCCGTGGGCGATACCTACAACATGACCAAAGGCCATCAGGAAACAATCGATACCATTTGGCTTGATCGGAAATACGGCGACTGTTTCCACATCGAGATTGTCGGCAAGATCAGCGGGACCGACACCACGCCGGGGGATTTCTACCGCCGCGTAGTGAGCAAGCAAGGAGAGCAGGCATGATCGACGCCCCTTTGACTGTGGCAGAAGCCGCCGCCATCCTTGAAGCCGACGACGACCTGGTGCAGTGCGCCCTTGATAACGGCAAGCTGCCGTCGTTGCAGCTCGCACACGTCCGCGAGTTTCGTGACCGCCAGGCCGAAAGCCTTGACGACTTGTTCGTTGAGGTGAACTCGTGGGATCACAACATTGAGTTCGTGACCCTGCATTAGGAGCCTCCGTCATGACCGACGATAAGTGGGAACACCTCCGCATCACCCGCCCTCGCCTGTGGGAGCGTCGCGAGCAGCTGAAGGAAAGCTTCAGGAAGTCGATGGAAGACCTGCGGGTCGCCCGTGAAGGCGACGGCGAAATCCCTATGCGTGAGCGCGTCGAGATTGCCCGCGAAATGCTTGGTGAGCTGGCCCAGGAAGTCGAAGCTCACGAGGACGGATCGGTCACCGTCCACCTGCCGAATTTTCATTGAGGAGCCGCCAACGTGGCCGACGATCAGGATTACGGTGAAAGCTCGATAACAGTCTTGGCTGGCTTGGAGCCAGCTCGGAAGCGTCCGACTGGACCTGGCTTTGTCTCCGATCCGACCGACGTTCTCACGCTGCAGAATGCCGCCAACTCTATCGGCCGCCCCGTTTCACTGTTGCAGGCAGCTCTGGAAGACGGCGATTTGAAATCGCTGTCGATTGCCGATCTCGACGCATTCGAGGTCGAGAGCGCTCTGAAAATCCTAGACAAGGTCCCGAACATACCGCCGGAACCGTGGGACGAGAATACAGAAGAGTAACAGCCCGGCCCCGAAATTTTAGGGGTATCATCAGCCGACGGGAAGGGACTCGTTTATTTGATGAGGTTGCAAGCCTGAAACGAAGAACCCCGCATATCGAGCGGGGTTTTCTTTTGCCGAAAGTGGCCGGATTTCCTGGATTTGCGGCGCGAGGCGGAAGCTAGGTAGCCTTAACTTCAAAGGACGCCAATTCCTCAGAAATGGGGCTGATGACCGATAACATTCATTATCGGACCCAGGGACAAGCCAAGGGCTGCGTTGAACCGACTAGGACGGAACCGTCGTCGGATCAGTTGTAAGCGGGTCGCGTTTAGGTTAGTATTAGTAATATCTAAGAGATGACGTAGCTGTCTTCCCTGCTTCCTATGTATCATGGAGGTGGTGCGGTGGTGCATTCTATAGGTGGACGGTTTTCAATGTCAGCTATCGCTGCCATTGTCGGCGCTTTTCAATATTTTCTTTTTCCGAACCTAGCCTCGCCAATTGAAAGTAGTGGCTATACCCTTCAATTTGTTTCAAGGCCACCGCAGGCCCCAGTCGGTGGTCACGGTGTTTCGTTCTTCGGGCACGCCTTTCTGATCGTCGGGGTAAGGACCAGCCATGGGACAAGGGAGGAGATTTTTGGCTTCTATCCAACTTCCAACAACATGCGAGGCATTGTCAAAGGTCCTGGATTGCTGCGGGCGGACGATAGGTGTGGCCCAAGCGACGATTGTAAACCTGCAAACCGTGCAGCTTTGCTTAGGCGACTTTCGGAAAGTGAAGCATCTGTAACAATTCCCATCTCCGAACAGGAGCGAAGGGGGTTCTACAGACAGGTCAAAATTTGGGATAGCCAAAGCACGATTGGCCCTGACGACAGGCAAATTATCCCCTCATCGGATCGCGAATACAGACTTGCCGATCAAAATTGTATCGATTTTCTGGTCTCAGTTGCCACTGCTTTAGGCTACCCTACGCCAGCTCGCAACCAACTCCAGACGCCGATGGAATTCTTGCGAGCGTTCAAGCCGGTTGCGGAGCAAGAACGACGGAACCGTGCGGCGGAGCAGCAGGCAACGGAAGCAGAACGTAGAGCCGCTGTAGCTGACAGGAGGCGGCAGGAAGCTGAGCGCCGAGCAGATGCTGCGGAACGGCAAGCGGCGGGGATGATCCCAGCGGGCTGGGTAGAATGCACATGCCCGGCGCAGCATCGAAGTCTCGGGCGGGTCGTGAACGGTAAAATATACCACGCTCCGAACATCAATTGCAGCCCTTGAGGCCGCTCGAACTGAATGTTTCTACTAAGTCGGAAGGAGCGCATCGTGAGAATGTCGAGCCGAATTGCTAGCGCCATATTTGTACGACTTCTAATTGCCTATTTCACTACCATGCCTGTGATCGTGCTCGCCCAAGGCCCCGATAGTCCTTACTCTAATCTTGATGCAATATGCAAAGCAGAACCAATACCTCCCGGGTTTGTCACGGTTGGGGAGATGGAAAGCCCCGAGTGTGAAGCGAGCAATCCTCCCGCAAAGAATGCATGGCTCATAGACAGAGTACACGACAACATAGTTACTTGTACGTCGCCTGATTACGCGCACGGATTTCCTCCGGCTATCGCCTATGGCGTCTGCACTGGAGTCCTGGCTCCAGAATGCCCATCGCGGCTCGATGGCAGTCCCAATGGGTATCGCTTGAATTTCGGAAACTCCTGCACGGGCCCGAATTACATTTCGGAGTGTACGTTAGTCAGAGACCGCAAGGGAGCCAAAGAAGATGATGAGGTGCAGTATTGGGTAGTCGGGGCCGTAGAGAATCATGCGGACTGCGCAGGAAAGCGCAAGTGCGTCTCTAACCGCTGCTGGGATACACCTGATAAAGTTACCTATCGAATTGAAATAAAGAAGGGAGAAACTGTGCCCTTCTGCACGAGATGGAACGGCTGGCCTATATTTCGGATGATGAATCACGGGAAGGTGAGAACAGGTATACCGAAGTATCTGGTGATAAGGCAATTTTACACGGAGTTGTGTCCTCAGGTTGAAACAATCGGCGCTATAATGTGCATGCGGCGGTGTGTCGAACGCCCTGGCTCGAATTTAAATGCGATTGTGGTCCAACGTTTGACAAAGGAAGAGTGGGAAGGAAAGGTCGTCTTCATGTGCGACTCCTCCGTCTTCATACAACTCGCTTTTCCTGCCTTCGACGCTCCTGAGGACCGGAGGTACGCGAATATGAACATTCTTGAGGTTTTTCATGATGACCGATGTGGAATTTCACAAGGCGAGGACAACGCTCTGAAGGTGAAATATATTGACTAGCGTTCGATGGAGAATTTGCCAGACCATCGGTTCGGTATGTTGAAAGTGTGCATTCATCATAACCTTGCCAGCAAGTTCCGTTGGTCAACAAAGCAGACTGAGATGAGCTGATAGCTCGACGATGCCGAAGAGTCCAAAAAGATCGCTACGAACAAGAGACCTGATCGAAACGGCCAGCGAGCTTCTTGGTTACTCGATCAGAGACTTGTTCCGTTGATGCATCCCCGCCCTCTAATGTGCAATCGGGCCCCAGTTGCGTCTGTGTCGACCTGAGCCGCTGTTGGAACTGTCTCTCTGCGCCGAATGTGCGTGTGGAGTGCACCGTCCCTTCAGCTCCGAAGAATTCGAACCAATTCGCTTAGCAAAACATCAAAGCTCTGTCGGAAATCGACTTGGGTCGCGGCTGGAATTGTTTCTCTGCGCCGGATGTGCGTGTGGAGTGCGCCGTCCGCTATGTAACGAAGGGCCGTTTGAATTTGCTCGAACGATCCGCGTATTGATCGGGAAGATACCTGACTCGTCACCTGAGAAAAGTTCGTCTGGCCAAAAACCGGTGGGATGTGGTCCACGATAGCTCTTGCTAGCATCGCGACCGATATGGTGTTACCGGCATCCCAGGCACTATTTATCTCTTCGCACATTCTCACGAGCCGTGTGAGATCGAACTGACTGTTCGAAATTGCCCGTAGTTCCGCCATCCGGGCGCTGTCGACGAAGTCGCCCCGTTGCTGCCGGGGTATGTGCGGCTGCTCGGACGCTGACAGCCGATCCCAGGCAGCTTTTGTCAGTCGATAACAATCATCGGGCACGAATTGGATCAGTCCGGCGTTTGTTGCCTCATCTATGAGGTCGCCTGCTGCGTCCGGTGAGGCAGCTCCCATGATGGAGCAGACGTCCGTCCCCGAAAACTCCAGTGCGCCGAAATGGTCTTCACCTACCTGATCGGCCATCCAACGCAGGAGGTTTTCCAACTGCTGATTTGGTGACGGGAGCTTTTGCGCGACCATTTCGTCGATCAACGCAGAATCGATCTCTAGCCAATCTTCCTCGGTCGAATGCGTCCGAATGTAATGACTGACCTTCGCCACAATGAGGTCGTTGACCTTCCCATTTGGTTGCGTGCGGCCCTTCATAACGGCGACAGCCGTGCCTGTTATTACGAAAGGCCCGCAGCGGTCGCAGCGATACTGGCGGACATCCCCATTTCTTCCGATCTCGGCAGCACTGCCGCATACAACGCAGGGGTCCATCTTGCTCTCTCACCTTTTAATGCCCGCTGCCATTGACGCAGAAGCTGTTTGCCCTTGCAATATCCCGCAAGCTGTTCCCACAGACGATGCAGGCAACATTCAGCAGAAGGCAGCATGAGCATGACGACCGTTATTCTTACCTGGACCCGCGACCCCTTGAGCTTCAAGTTTGCGCTCGATGAGGACATTCGCAGCGGTGAGTATGGAGCAGTTCAGCGCGAGCTTATTCCTGTCCTTCGCTCTATTCCCAATCTTTCCTTCAACTACAAAGCCGCCCGCTTCGAGATCGAGGACCGCCAACAGGTAATCCCAACGCTGATCCAGTCCTTGACCATTGCGGGCTATACGATCCTCCATAAGGGAGACGTTCCGGCCGAGATCGAGCAGGCTGAGCGCCCGAACTAATACCGGCAACATTCGGCAACAAAAAACTTAGTGGACGGAACCAGCAATTCCGCCCGCTATTTTTTTGACCTCTTGGAGGCCGTCCGTCGGCTATTTTTTCAGGCTACGCGAGGCCGCACGCTGTCCTTCTAAACCCCTTTTTAGAGAGAGAAGGACACATGACAATCGCAGTAAGACCACAGCAGACAAGGTATGTCCCGCTGTCAGAGAAGGAGCAGCGCGAAGCTGCCATCAAGCTTGCCTCGACGGCTAACGGTGACACCGAGCGCCTGTTGCTTACGCCGGAAGAACGGGCGAAGCGCCAGACTGACGCCGAGCAGATCGCCAATAAGGCCGTGAGAAACCTAAGCCCGCAGCAGGTTTGGGATGAGACCGTGTTGAAGGTCTCCTTCATGACCGCAGAAGCCGCGCACGGTCTGGGGCAGGTTTTCCCCGATCAAGTTCAACGTTGCTATCGGCCGGTTCCAAACAAGGAACGGAAAATCCTGGCATCGAAGGAATCTCCACATGCGGGCTTGGGCTTGATCGCCATTATCGACGCCGGAAGAGGTCGCGAGATAGCTCTGTATGGTGGCAACACTGGCGGCACTGTCTACATCGAAAACGGCATTCCCAAAATCGAAGTGAACCCGTCGGATGAAAAGACCCAAAATGATCCGAGATATTTCGGTATCGCGCAGCAAAGGCTCGCCAACGGAAAACGCGACCCGTCGAAGCAACCGCTGTTCATGGACATGACGGACATCAATGACGTGGCGAAACGTTGCTGTGAGCTGCTTGGCGCTCCTGCACCGACGAAGACCTATAAGACCGTCAAAGAACGCAAAGTCGCCGAGGCTGCGGCAAAGGCAACAGCGCCGTCAATGAAGCCCCAGGCCGTAAGACAGCCAGCGACAAAACCAGTGCCAACGCATCAGGTTCATGCGCGGTCGCTTTGGGCGTCGCCACACTATGAACCTACGATTGGCGAAATGCGCCAGCTCGCCGTTGCCTACGCAGTTAAGCAGCAGGAACCCGCCCGCGCCTTCGCTATGTGATCGACGTTTTCCCTCCCAAGTTTCCGTCGATCTCGAAACCCTCGCAATTCTGGTTGCGGGGGTTTTTCTTTGGCCGGTTTCGGCCGAGTGGGAATAGATAGCAAAGCTCCTTCTGCATCTTATCTTGAAAGTAATTCGATACCGTTTCACCAGATATTACGGAATACGTCAACTGGATATTATGCCTGCATTCCGTCAGCAATATTCAGCAATAAATCTATGCTTGCGCCGATATTCAGGAGGGCCACACTACTATTATTGAAAATATTCAGACGGCCATATCAGAAGCCGTCAGGGAGAATAGCAATGAAGGTTCAGGAGGTTAGGACGCTTGTTGTCGAGGCCGAGCGTTTCGAAATTCCGATCCCACATGTGAGGTCCGTTTACGTTGTCACTCGTGAGGACTTCTCCCATTACCGCGTCCCACGGAAGATCAAGAGTGGCACCGTTGGAACGCGCGAACTCAAGAAGAATGATGTTCTCGAATTTCGCACGAAGGGAAGCGGCACCTACCCTTTCCGGATCGCTCATGTCGATCCTGGCTTGATTGTCCTTGAGGAATACACCTCCACCGACGACGCGCTAAACGTTGCCCAGGGCGGCCGAGGATCATTGAACAACGGCACCTACTACAAGCCGTTCGTGTTCCCCCGGTGGGGCAAGACTGAATTCGAAGGCGGCGAACCGCTTTGGTATGAACTGCGAACCGAGCTTTATGCGCTCGACTGGCAAGGCGCGAGAGGCGACGTATGACCCATGGCGTTTTCCTTCTAATCCCCGACGAATTGAACCGCGCCAATGTCGCGAACATTCAGAGGAGCCTTTATCAGAGCCAGAACCGGAGACGGCCGGAAGTTTCCCCGGAGGCGGTTTTGAAAGCCCCGGCTTATGTGGTGTCCGAGCTGCGAGGAATGATGTTCAGGACGTCGTTCGACATCGAGGGAGTAACGTTCCTTTACCTGTTGGAAACAGACGCGCCGAAAGGTTCGTTTGACCGATACCCAATGGCGAGCTGGGTGGAGATCACGATGACGGATGGACGCTGGCGTGTAGCCGGGATGATCCGGAAAGAAAAGCCAGTCGGAATGACCAGCAGAATTGAAATCGTAATGGAAACTGTAAATCGGGAGGATTGAGACCATGAAAGCAGCAAAGAAGAGTTTCGGAAAGGCTTATCGCATCGACCCAAACCCGAACGCCAGAGACCTTTGCGAAAGGCTTCCTGTCGGGTTCAAATTCGGCAACTACCCCCACGGCGGTTTCGAAATCCTCGACGGCGAGGCATCGGACTACGCGACCTCGAATGCCGTCCTTGAGGAGCAAGCCGAGATTATCAATGTCATTGCCCCTTTTGTCGACGTGGACATCTATTGGGGTCCGTCGTTTCGAGTATGGCAGCATGGCAAGGAAATGACCGATCAGCAGCATGTGCAGCTCTTCACGCCCTACAATGCCGCCAAGTCGATCTATAAGCGCCGCCCATGCGTCCTGATCTCGACGCAGGCGCTCGACCGGATCGTTGAGGCCAAGCTAATCAATGTGAACAATGAATCGAGGCGTGATCCCTACCTTGAGGCAGCGAAGGTGGTTGCGTGTCAGATCGGCTACCAGCTCGTTAGAGCAGAGATGTATCGCCACACCCACGAAGAGTTCTTCTACGCTCTGGCCGAGGGGCCAGGACGCCCACGAATGGAGTCCTGGGAGGCGGCGCAGAAATTCCTTGATGATCGCTGGCAGGGCTACATCACCGGCTGGCTATCGCTGGGCGGCGTGAAGAAGGAAGACAGCGTGGTTGGCAGCAAAGACCTTCAGACGTTCCATAGGTCCGTCTTCAACGGTTCCATGGGCCGCCATCTCTCTCGCATGAACGATTACGTGGAAACGACAAAAGACCTTATGTCCCTCCTGCCACCCAAGCCGCTGCAGCTCCCGCAGGAGTCGGCAAGCGCACTCGTTAAAGGGCTGTGACAGCAGCACTTAATGGAGGTAGAGGAAACAAAGTCGGAGAATAGTTCGGTTATTCATGACCCACTCGCACTGCTCTATATAAGCATCAGCGACGGCGGCCCCCTCCCCTTCCCCGTAATATCACATTTGGGTGCACCCTAACAGGACACCCGAAGTTACGCGGCCGATGTGTCACAAAAGGGTGGATTTCCGGGAGATGTGACGTTACTTTCGCGAACCCACCCTAATGTGACGGATTCGCCATGACCCGCATCGGCTACGCCCGCGTCAGCACCTCCGACCAGAGTCTGGACGTCCAGATCGCTCAGTTGAAGGATGCGGGCTGCGAAATCATCAGATCGGAAACGGGATCGGGGAAAACCCGATCTGGCCGAACTGAGCTGGAAACGATCATGCAATTTTTGCGGTCGGGCGATGAACTGGTGGTCTTCCGACTAGATCGGCTCGGCCGGTCCACGCGCGATGTCTTAAACCTGGTGCACGAACTGGACGAGCGCGGAGCCTCGCTGCGTGTTTTGGAACCGGAGGTGACCACGGCAGGCAGCATGGGCCGGATGGTTATCACGATCCTGGGAATGGTTGCGGATATGGAGCTGCAGTTTATCCGGGATCGCCAACGCGCAGGGATCGAGGCTGCGAAAGCCGAAGGTGTTTATAAAGGGCGGAGGAAGGCTACCGATGACGATGAAATCCGTCGTCTCATTGCAGGGGGAGCAAGCAAGGCAGAGGTTGCTCGCCAATTGAAGGTTTCCAGAATGACCATCTATCGTGCACTGGCAAAGGAAGGCGCTGGGTCCGCCATCTAGTGGATGCTCCCCTCGCCTTCATGCTCAGCTGATACTAGTCCTGAAACTTCATTTCCTGAAAATGTGCTTGCATGTGGTGCACCAGCGCCACTGCGTCGTCTAGAGCCGCATATTCCGATTTCTTGTCGCTGGTTCCAATCCGCGTGCGGACCTGTTTGCCAGACCGTAATTGGTCCATAAATGTTACAACTTGATCTTGATCGCTGATGGTGCCGGGAGCGAAGGCTTTGTTTTTGTCGACACGAATGATGCCCGTCGAAGCGACTTTATAGTCCTCCACAACCGAGACAGCGAGAGCGACCGGGGAGCTATCGTAGAGGATCACAAACCTCCCCCGATCATCCCAGAGGCTGCACCCGGTCAGGTCGGTCATGTTATCTACAAGACACCTGATGTCCCAAGTGTTCTTTTCTGTCGTGAAGCTGACCGTTCCTTTGGGATAGATTGTATACATCCCCGAAACGCCGTTGAAGATACCGATTCTCCGCCCGCCGTCTTTATCAAGCACCAGCATCTCTCCAGGTCTGAATGCTGCATTAGGGACAGGAATCTTACGCTCGTCTGCTTGGGCTGCGTTTGTTACCACAGCGAGAAGTGAAACGAGGGCTGCGGCAGTAGAACAGCGGGCGAATAAAATTTTCGGAAACAATGGAGCCCCTCAAGCTGAAATCTAGCAAGATGGATCACGGGGCGAACCTGAAAGCAAGAGGCGCGACCTTGCACCCTGCGGGCGTAGAAGAATATCGGGTTATAAAGAGTCGCTTCGGGCGTCTCCCCGCTTTCAGTTCGGATACCACCGCGTATAGCGTCGGTTCAGATTTCGCACATCTCCAGGAGGTGGCGGTCTCGCGATTTTCACGCGCTCCTGCTGGATCAGGGTGAATTCGAGGGCATCTTGTCCTTGGACGATCCTTCTCAGGTTGTTCAGGAAGATGCCTACGTCGCCGAAGTAATTGGGGTATGTCCGAACCAGGTTGTTCACGCGTGAGACTTCGACGGTCACGACTTTCGACCGTGTAAGGCCCTCCTCGATATGCCGCTCGATGATTGCAAGCCGAGCCTGAAGCTGGAGAATTTCCGAATATCGCTCGACTGTTACGGTGTGATCTACGTTGTTGTAGACGATTAGAAAGAACTTCCCACCACCGTCGAGGTAGGTTTCGGCATAGGTCGTCGCTGTTCGTATATTGTCCAAGGTCGAGATCGCGTCTAGCTTCGTCTCTAAAGCTTTGATTTCGGCGATCCGGAGCGGTCGGTCGGGCACGCCGGGGCCAATCGGGCACCCCTCGACATAGGCGAATTCGCCGGACATGAGCTTGAAGAGGCGGAGCCAGTCGGCGTTGCCGTGATGATGTTTCAAATCTTCGCCGTTGAACAGGCTCACCGCCTCGACTGCGGTAGCCCAAGAGTGTTGTAGGCGTGTGCGAATTTGAAATTCGACCCGTCGACTGGCAAAAATCGATTGGGCTTTCTTTCGAGGACAAAACTCGAAGGAGATATGGTGGCTACGATACCCGTCGTCTTTCGGCGCGTCTATATACGCCCATTGCCGCCGGTCATGATGAGGAAATCCGTCATTGATCTCAGCAAGCAAGGATCGAACGCCTGCGATGTCATCAAGGATGGCGCGACAGCCTCCGATGTCCTGCATCCGATCAAGGTGAATGTCGGACTCGCGGAGCTTTCGTCGAATGCTAGCCATGCGCTTCGGACGGGCCGCCATATCGCCCTTGATGCCGATTTTGCGCATGCGGTATGCGGCTGAGAGATAAACTGAGCGCATAGGGAAGAAATGGCTGTCACGCCACGAATTCGCGACGGCAAAAACATGATGCGCATCGCGGCAGTCGACTGCGGAATGTAGGCTCAGATCATCTTTGAGCCGTTTCCCCGCCGCTCTTACTTCCTGCATGCTGAATTGAAGTTCAGGGTAAACAGTCATGGCGAATCGGGTTCCGAGTGTTTCACACGGGCATTTTATCGATTTCGCAACAGGGAATCATCAACCTGAACACGCAATGCACAGGTAGCACGCGTGATCTACATCGCCCACTTTGGCCAATTCCAGGTTAGTGGCTGAGGTAAGCCCCTCCCCTTCGTCGCACTAACTTCTATGACCTTCGACCGGCTTGAATTACAAAGCGCCACAGTGGGAGAGCGTCGCTCTCGTGGCCACTATCGAGCAACGGTTTGAACCAGTTAGGGACAAGGTCTGCTTCGGTCTGGGTAAGGCCCTCCGGTCCAACCGTTCGTTCGGCATAGTAGCCTGAAAACATCGAACTGAGCCTCCCAATCATTTCGAAGTGCTCGCCTGGATTGGACCGTTCACGCGGCTTCCATTCGAATTCGACAGCTTCAGGCAAATCCTCTGAATCGAGTATCGCGAGCGGTTCACTGGCGACCCAATCGCCATAGTGCATAAATGTCCATGCCAGATCACGTTCCACAGGGTTCTTGATTTCATTGCCGTCGCAGAACAGCTTGGCATCGGCAAGCGTGTAAACAACCTCGCCGTTGGGTGCTATCGAACGTTCCTTGGTTGGGTCTGCAATAAGGCGAAGAGTAAGCGGCGGCTTGGTGCCAATTGTGCGGTCCCCTATCCTTCCGAGCTGGCTCAACTGCACAGACGGGAGCATATCAATCGATAGTTTCTTGTCGTTGAGGGGTACCAGATCAGCGGCGTCGATCAATGACCAGATGCGCCATCGCGCCCAATAGATCGCGATTTTCAACGGGCAACCCGTGGCTTCTGCGTAAGCTGTCAGCTTGTCGACATCAACTTTCCGGAGAACGAGGCGTTGTTGCTCGGGAGCCGCAAGGAAGACATTCTTGACATCAATCAGCCACTGACTGCCGTCTTTGAGGACCAAACGAAAATCTGGTGCGATGTAGCTGCCTTCAGGATGGACCCGCCCATTATCTTCCATCTTGAGGAGCTTGTAATCGCCCAGGCTGATGATGAGCGCCTCGAACATATTTTGCACGCGCTGTCCGTGCTGCAACGCGCCGTTTTGCAAAGCGTCGGCAACAGTCGTTGTGATTG
>Ga0123342_1000273_pt1 | contig 75255 bp, 33 predicted proteins | sample Turbeawhitnodule_FD_89960 | JGI IMG/M metagenome (GOLD analysis project Ga0123342, IMG submission 89960) | Root nodule microbial communities of legume samples collected from Mexico - Turtle bean Mexico white nodule | ecosystem: Host-associated > Plants > Roots > Nodule | place: Mexico: Nepantla... | reverse complement strand
GTAGTTGTAATGTAGTTCTTCTGCAGATTTTTGTACTGGTTTTTTGTGCAAGTGGGTGGAAATGGATTTATTTGTTTATTTATTTTGACCTTAAAGGTGGAATATGATGTGGAGAAGTGAGTGAGAATTATTAATGATGAAAAGGTGTTGCTAGTAATGCATTATGGGCATAAGATGAAAAAAGTGTTTTCAGTTTTTAGCAATTATGAATGATGATGCACAGTGAGGTGAGCAGGATGTTATGAAAAGGGTTAAAAGTGATACGATTTCTTTTGAGCTATGTTAAAAGACAATCACAAGCATCTAAAAAAAGGGAACAGATTCACTTTCTAAAAAGCCTCGCTGAGGCTCATACCACGGCAAGTGTTTCACAAAACAGTGCATATTGTCTGCATAATTTTGGACTACACTTTCCACACAAACACACCAAACCTCCTCAACATAGCTCTCTCTCTAGGTAGGGTTTAGGGTTACACTTTCTTCATATAAAAGTTTATCTTTGATAATTCAAAACATAAAGCAGAGAAGAGAGGAGTGTGAATAGGAAAACTCTATACTTTGAATATCAAACACTTATATTAAATGACGTGTCGGTGTCGGATACTCATATCGGACACCGACACTCGTATGACACTTGTAAGACACGTATCCGTAAAATGTCTAATTCAAAAAGTATTTGTTGGATTTTTGACAATTCTAGTACGGTTTTAACACAATTTAAAAAAAAAAAATACATTAATTTTCTAAAAACTCAAACTTATTGTATAAATTATGATTATAAAAATAAGAAACAAATCCTTTTGAACTAGTCATGAAAAACATTTTTCTGCTACAAAAAATAATTTGGAACATACTTGTGCACATAAATCTTTATTATCAATTTATATAATTCATAACTGTATAATATACCCCGTATCCTACATTTTTTATATTATATGTCCGTGTTGTATCAATATTCGTGTCAGTGTCTGTTCTACCTAGACTCTATATTGTATTGCTTATTAGGCCGTGAAATATCTTTCTGGTTGACCCATGTCACTTAAATCCCAGCCCAAGTCCACGAGCTACAACTAGGCAAATTTTCCCAGCACTATATACCTTCCCCATGTCACCTCCATACCTTTTTATAATTCAAATCATTTCCTTCAGAAGTACAATGGACTGGATGATGTATTCTTCTTCATTTTCAACTACTGGTTGCTCGTGGTTGTGTTTGCATTCGTTTATTTTTTTTGAAGTTACAAAATCGAGAATAAAAAATGATGTGCAAAAATAATTATAAAACTATAAAAAATAATTATCTTCGTACTGAAGAACGTCAAATACAACAAATTTTTTCGTTAACCCTCTCACATTAAAATAATAAACTTGCTCTCTCAAATGCTATGGCTGAAAAATAATGAAAGTGTTATGACTAAAATGAAGATAAGAAAGTGCGGTGTGCATATGAGATTATTTAAAAATTGTAAGATTATGCTCCTTTAAAATTATTTAAAATTTAAAAAAATTAAAATTATTTTTTCGCAATTAACATAAAGACACAACATGAGTAAGATATGAAAAATTTGCGTCAACTCTTTCTTTTTCTACTTCCATATTTTTCTGGATTACATAATTGATAACAATATTTTGAATTTTGAACAAATTAATAAACTTTAAATCATATAATATACGATATGATTTATAAGATATAATTATTCCTAATTATATAAGATATAATTATGAGTTACGTATTTTAAAATACAAATTCAAATTGATTATGAGGTGTTAGCATATGATTTCATTTCATTGATGATTTCTTATATTAAAGGGTGGGAGAATAAATTATGGGCATTGGTTAGGGACCTCACCTGTCCAATTATGTATATTTTTGGAGCGAGACCCCTTACCCCAGGAAATTTTGTTGCTATGTAATGATAAATATAATTAAACACTAAATGATAGCATATGTACTGTTATTTTTTTTAATTGAAGAGGAAAATAGATAATACTTGAAAATAAAGTCATTTGACTGCAATGAAGCATTTATAGCCTTCAAAGAAAATAACATAAATAAAAATATTATTAAATAGGAAAATAAATAATACTTTAAATGTAACAAAAGAATAACACGGTGAAGGAATTTGATTCGGTCAGGCTCCAATACTTCAAAAGAAAATGGGCCGGTCCACTTGAGATTTTTCGGGCCATTGGATTTTGGTATTTTGTTGGATGTCATAGGCTAAAACTAATAATAACATGTGTTTTATAATAATTAATTTTCTTCCTGCACCATATTAATTTTAAGTTGCACCCAATTTTCACTGAAATAACGAGAATGACCTTAAACAAAAGAGGATGCTGATAAAAAAATATTTCCAAAACCACTTATCTGAAATAAATTTCCGAGTTTGATTTTTTGGAACACCTTTCTGAATTCTGTAGACCTTTTTTTCAAAATATATTTTCAGATTTTGTGTTTTTGATTTTTTTTCCGAAATATATTTTTAACATTCCAAATTTACTTTTTTGGAATGAGGTTTTAATTTTTAAATTGTATTTTTAAATTTTAAACATTTAAATCCAAAACAGAAAGTAATATGGAGGGTCAAATTAGTATGGTGGAAGAAAAATTTGTCAATCAAATATTGGTGAAGTTGCTTTACTTGCAGTTTTAAGTCTATTTATTAATTGTTTTGTATACACAATTTTATTTGAAAGAATGGTAAAACTAGTAATAACTTGAGTAGTTCTCCTTATTAATGAATTTAAGTAACTGTTGTTTTTACATACAATGTTAGAAGGAAAAATATTTTTGAAAGTGAAGTTACATTTTTGTTAAAAAGCAGTTTTTAGCAGAAGAAAATTTAAAAAGGAAAAATTTAGGGTTGAAGAAGAGTAGTGGGGGAGCGCATGGGTTTGCGCACTCAAGTGGTAAAAACGAGGGAATTTGGGAATGTTGTGTGGTTGTCTTGGGAAAGTCAATGTATAACATTTCCATCTGCAGAATGATTTTGGAGAAAGTCAATGGAATCCGATCCCACAAGAAAGAGAAACACCAAATCTACTCTCTCACTCACCACGTTCCTCCAAATCAAAACCTTCCCTACCCTAATTATGTCATCCATCTACTGCTACACATCACATTCTATACCTTTTTCATCTCCTTATTCATATTCAAACCCACCCCATCAGTATATCGTACACATTTAATTTCACCATAACCAAACAAACTCAATTCTCACAGAAAACCATCATCAAATTCAATTAATGCTCCATGGAGAACCTTTAATTATACCACCAAATTAATGCACTATCAGGGTTACACGTTTTGTCTAGAGTTACAAGTGCATCACAGCACCAACACACAAATTAGCAAGGTACTACTAGTTATCAATATTCAACATTCATCAGGACTCTAGCTACACAATCTATGGCTCACCCTTTTCCCACGTTTAACAATGTTTCACCCGCTTGTTCACGCCACCACCTGCAAGATCCAACACACAAGGCGCAGGGAACAAAGATTCCAAATCTTGGGGCAGATCAAGCACAATTCTTCTTCCACACGCTTTTCTCTTCATCGCCGCCTTTGCTTTTGACTTCTTGGGTGCACCTGGGCATTCTAGGATCGCCGGGACTTTCTTGTCCGAAGATGTTGGAGTTGCGTAACCGTCATCCTCGTTGTCTGATGCTACGTACGAAGACAGAATCTCTAGTTTCAAGGTGTTTGTGACGAGGATGTTGTTGCGTTGTTGTTGCTTTTGCTCTTCTTGGTTGTGATCTTTGTTGTCTTCTTCTCGTTGGTCACGTTCTTGCACTGATAGTTGTTTCAGTTTAATAAGGTGGTGATCTTCTTGGATGAAAGCCTGACACCCTTGGTTGTGCAGCAGTAACCCCAGTTCTGGATCGAGGATGTTGGGCCCTTTGATATCTTTGTCAGAGAGAAAGACTTTGGGATTGGAAGCTACCCCCATGAAGAAAAAGGAAAAAAGAAGGAGAACAAAGGATGTTCAAGAAGATTGAGGTGGATGAAAGGGCAAGGGAAGAAGACAATTCAAAGTGATTAACGTAATAATAAGATACCTATAAGAGGAGTGGTGAGATGAAAAGATGCATGGTGTATGAACATGAAGAAGAAATGAGATGAGAGAGTGTTTTTTTAAAGGGTTTTTCTCTCAAGCATGTTTGGATTGTAGCATTGCAGGCGTTGTTGGTGTCATGTGTGGTTATGTTATGAGAGAGAGAGAGAGAGAGAGAGAGAGAGAGAGAAAGAGAGAGAGGGTAAGAAGGGTCTGAAGCGGAGGATCCAATGCAAGCAACAAATGCTACCACAGCACAACACAACACAACACAAACACCTTTCTCTCTCAACTCAATATATAACCTGCAGGAAGGGGAAAGTAGAAGGAGACTTTTACTGTCACTCACCTTATAAAACTATAAATGCAGAGGTTGAATAAGTCCACAATACTAATTTTATTTATTAAATACACAAAACACAAATAATATATATGAGAAAATAAATTCTAAATGCAATGCAACGTGTGTTCCATTCATTTTTACTTTCAACAGAAGCACAATAAAAGTTCTTTTTTAACAGTTAACTAGGGTTGTTTGTAATTTTTTATCCACTAAGAGACTAAAGTTTTCTACAAACTTTGAAGCACAGGGCACGTGGTTGAGTAGCAAAATCATATGCTTTAACGTGCATGCTACTAAATTAGTATTCTGGCCACCATTCTCGTGGTACATTTGACTTTAAGGTATTGATTTGATCTCATAATCTGTGTTTGTTTATCACTTTATTTTAAATTTGAGGTGATTAAAAAATGGCAAAAAAAATGTGTATAGTGAAGTTGAAGATAAAGTTTGGGGTGGGCAAACACAGCAGACATTCGGTTTGTTGTTGGATGCAATGGCAGCAGAAGATAGATGTTTGTGACCATTAATTGAGTGCTAAGTTTGAAAAGCATTTGAAAGCAAACCCACATATCCCTAACAATATAATTGCAACTCTTCACATGCATTTTATTCTGCTTTCAACTTAATTGCAACTTCAATCATGCCTTTACTTCTGTTTAATACAATACTCAACAATCATAAGCTAATAGATTACCTTATATTTTCTCAACAATCATAATCGTCAACTAATAAATTACCTTATATTTTCTTTTCTTTTCACAAATTATATATGTAAAAGAATTGTATTGAGTTTTGTACAATAAACAAAATATATAAAATAAAACAGTTCATGTGATAAATAAATACTAACCAAGAAAAATGGCAATGTATGTACGAGTAAATACTAATTATTTTCTTTTATATAAATATATTATTTATAAAAAAACTTATCTATATCTAGCATTTCCATGAAAGTCCAATCATTAATCTAATTGATATAATTATTTGTGTTTGTGAATTAATATATATAAAAGGACAAACAGAAACAACCCCTAAAAAGAACTAGCCCCGGAATGAAACAACTAACCCTATATCTCATAGCCATAGTTGTAGCCTCTCTCTATATATAAATTAAATTTTAACATTAAATATAAATATATATATATATATATATAAGTAATAAAAAAATAAAATGAATAGACATAAAATATCTAAGGTGTGTTTGTTTTACTATTCACGAAGAAAGAAAAGATGTATATCATGTGTTTGTATTTGTTTATGAGTGGAAATGTAAATGTAGAAAAACGGGAATTTACCTTTTCTCCATCCTTTCATGTGCGATTTGCGGAGAAAGCTACAAGCTACAGTAAAATGTACTGAATTTATGAATTTACTATGTTGCTCTTGAATAATTTTTTATACACTTATAAAATAACACTTTATATATATATATATATATATATATATATATTATAATATAAAATATTATATATTTATAATATAAATATAAATAAAATAATTAATTTTAATAATATAATATAGTAGTAATAAAATAAACATATTTATATAATAGGAATATAAATGTATTTATATAGTAATAGTACAAGAAAATAAATTAGTAATATAAATGTAAAAACTATGTAATAATAGTAATAATTTTAAATTTAAAATAGGAATAATAATAATAATAAATTATAAACAATAATAATAAATATAAATATAAAGAAAATTACATATTTAATAATAATTAAAATAAATTTATTAAATAATAATATTAATAATAATAAAATTTAATTTTAATTTTGGTTTGATTTTATGAAAATATTTTTTATATGTATTTATAAAATTTTAATTAACTAAAATTTACACAAAAATATCTCATATTTTATTATTTAAATATTTTTTTAAGGAAAGGGTAAATTTATAAACTTACATTATACACATTTAAAAAAAATAAAAATTCTCTTACAACCAACATATCACTCAGACCCTTCAATAAACTTTCTTCCCAAATCCACCCTAACATACCTTAATACAAACAACCTCACTCTCTTTACACTTTCCTCTCAATCCTCTCCCAAATCCAAACACAACCTACGTGGTATATTGTGAAAAACATAACCAACATAATAGTTATATATGGTAAATTTACAAATGTCATGCAATATGTCTTTATAAACTTTATATATATATATATATATATATATATATATATATATATTAAAGAAGGAAACAATAATTTACAATGTCATGGTTTGCCGTAATAAATTCTAAGACACCAAATAAAGATTGATATTCAAGATGTATTACATTTCCCCTGTCATTTAAAAGAAGTATATTTGTCCAATGTTTCATCTTTTATTTGCAATATTTAGTCTTCAAGTTTGTATTTCACTTTCTAGTGTTAATCTTTTATCACTTATATTTTTCATTTTGTTATATAATCTATTAAAATCTAGAAAAATAATAAACATTGGAAAAGTTATTTGAAAAATTCTAAAATATAAATATTATTAATGAGAGTTGTAAAGTAAAAAAAATTAAATGCAAAACAATTATTAGTGTATAGTATTTGCTCTTATACATTCAACACAAACATCATTGAGCTTTCTCACCCTATCTTTCAACATTACATTGTTAATTTTATTACTTTCATTCTCATTGGCAACATGAACCAAAGTCTTAGAATAATCAAAAGCTTTGTCTTTTTACCTTTTCCATTCTTTCTAATGGACAAATGCACGCTCAACGCCAAGTTGAATACAAAGTAATAATCTCAAAATGTAGGAACGCAAAATTTCCCAAAGGAGACGCTGACAAAAAACAAAGTCTCTCTAATGATAGACGCAACATCCAAAGAAATATTAATGGAAAGATAGAAAAACAAAGTAAATTTTAGAAACAAAAACCCTATGTTGCACTTTAGATTTGATTTAACGTTTCCAACTTGTGAGCACTTCAATTATGAAAGAATGACAATATATTTTATCTAAATTAAAAAACTGCTCTATCAACTGCTCTGTAATTATTTTTTTTAAAATAATATAAAAATTTACTCATTCAAAATGACTGAAATATCTAAAATAAAATAATAAAATAAAAATTAATAAAGATAAAATAAGAACAAATTTGTGTACACCAAAAACAGTTGTAATGGAGAATCCCCTTTATATATAGTATTGATATTGATATAAAAAAAAAAACTACTTCAGATCTTAAAAACTCACGTCTAATAAATTGTTTCACTGTTCCACCTCTAATAAACTGTTTCCTTCTACTTTTGACAAACTACTTCATTGATAACGGTTTCTTACAAAATGACAATATATTAGTATTAAACATAAAATAAAACATTTTTTAATTAATTATAGGAATAATTAGTTATTTAGTAAATACTTAAAAAATAGAAAATGATTGAAATATCTAAAATAAAATAATAAAATAAATTATTAATAAAGATAAAATAAGAACAAATATGTGTACACCTAAAATAATTATAATGTGAAATCCCTTCACTACAAGAAAATCATTAAATAAAAACCAACTTTAAAGACAAAAAATAATTAGTTGATATAATGACTAAATTAGAAACCATTTTAGAAACTAAAAAAAATGGTTTCTAAATTAGTTTATATTATTGTTAAATAGTTTCTAAATTGGTATCTCAATTAGCTACCAAGGTTTTTGCTACCAAATTTAGAAACTATTTAACAATAATAAAAACTAATTTATAAGTCATTTTTTTTTAAATTTCTAAAATTATCTCTAATTTAGTCACTATAGCAACTAATTACGATTTTAGGTAATACTTAAAGTCAAATTTAAATGGGGAATACACTATCATTAGTTATCAATATCCATCAGAGTGGCGCAGCGGAAGCGTGGTGGGCCCATAACCCACAGGTCCCTAGATCGAAACCAGGCTCTGATAAAAAAAAATAGTTTTAATAGGGTTTATTAGTTATTTTTTATAACAATTGATTCACTAAGATTCATAAAGCTTGTCACTTTATATAGTAGCATTAAACTTATGCCAAATTGATATGTTTTTCCTTCAAAAAAAATCTTAAATAACAACTAACTTGAATCAGTGTTTGTTAAGTGATGATTTGGTTAAAAACATTGAGCAAAGAAGGCATAAAGTAAAATGGTATCTTAGCATAGGAGGTGAATATTAATTTGACATGGAAAGGGGTCCTACGTACTACCTGCCATTTCTCACATTCCTGATAATTGGGTAGGCAGAGGCAATAGATTAGACGTGTTCGGTTTCACTTAGGATTCCCAAACTTTACGTACTACACTATCAATATCAACCACAAGGTAGGTTTTACATTAATTTGTGACTTTCGTTTCTTGGGGGTTACAACCAATGTCAAAGAGAGCAACAACAATTGTTGTATGATTTGTATTTTAGGAAGTTGTGTTGTGTACATGAAAGAGAGTTGTGCTGTGTACATGAAAATAACCAGCAAATACTAATTTAGCATGTTATAGTGAAGAGGGCAAAAAGTTAACAAGATATTATCCTTCTCGATAGAAGAAATTGACAAAGGGAATATGCAGAAAGAAAAGAGGGAGGACCCAATTGGATTTGCCTGAATTTCACCACATATCTATCTTCGAACATGATAAAAGTGACGTATCTTGAGGAGGACCACACATGCATATGCGACTTTCTAAGATTCTACACATCAATACTTTATCTGGTTTTTCCATCATCCAACCTATAGTACTGTAAGTTGACAACGTTATATGAAGATGCTGTTGTTTTTCTTAGTATTCCTTTTCTTTTGCACCATCTGCATTTTTCTCAAGCAATTTCTCTGATACTTGAGATGTTTGGTGGTTGAGAAAACCTCCAAAGCTACCTGTCCGTAGTTGAGGAAATAATGAGGGTTGAGAGGTAACATGTGATGGTGTTCGAAAAGTAACACTGAGGGATGCATCTATTTTTAGTTAATTCAGCACCGTACAGTGTGAGTTAAGTTGGGAAAATTATTGATGAAAAGATGTTGCGGATTATAGTGTGCTTTAATTAGTATGAGAGTGGTGGTGTAGGAGTAGTTAAAGCATAGAAAATTAAGAAATGGAAAAGCATAATATTGTGGGGTAGGAAGAGGGAGAAGAGGGCCAAGTGTATGAAAAGTAAAGGGAGCATAACACACACTCTCATGGGGCATAATTGCACCCCATGCTCATGCCTAATCATTTTGCTTCCCATCTCAATCATGTCTCCATCCCTAACAATCATGAACCATCTTTCTTTCCTTAATTTCCTCTTTTTCTGCAATTTATCACTAAAACTGTTCTTTATCTTTTAGATAGTTAAGTTTAACAACGGATGAGCCCATTGGGGTCTGTTCTCCATGTTGGATCCTATTGCACCACTCCTTTCTCCCTCCAGCATCGGATTCTCAGCTCTTGTCGTATATAAATAAACTCCCACTTCAATATATTTTGTCCTATATAGTTTGCAAAATTACTACAATCTAAATCAATTTGACCCTACTATACGTTTCTTTTTAATTTCTATATTCAAATCTCATTTACTAAAATAGCATAAATTATGTATATAAACTAAAAGAAATAATAGATCTTGTTTTTTTTAATCAAAATTCCTTTACTATCACAATCACAATGTTAGCTCTCCGGTCATCGGTCTTCTCGCTTATTAGTCTTTTCGATATGGATAACTCTTATGGCACTTCAACACTCAAGTCAGCAAGAAGTTTGAATACCAAATAATATTCTAGATATAATGTTCCTTACCTTTGACCCTAGAGGATTTAAGTCTTGTAGTGTATGAAAATGTATGGACATGGCTCAATGGAGTTCAATTGTCTCTTGATCATGGATTTCACATGATCATCACATGAGTCAACCCCTAGTCGATGTGGGATCTCCAACACACTCCCTCACGTCGAGAGTGACAGCTCGTGCACAAACACTTGTTAGGATAGGCTTGAAATGACTCTGATACTATATTACGAAGTAGATTTTAAGCCTAACTTAACCCCATAAAATCGGCTCATGGGATGAGGTTTGCACCCACTTATATACAATAAAAATTTTCTAATTTCTAGTCGATGTGAGATCTGCAACACACTTTGTAAGTGTGGTGTGGGTAGGTCGGGAGACCGGGTAATCGAGTAGTAAAATATAGTTGAGCCTCCAATAGTACACAAGATTGTAAGAGTTTTGTTTTCAAGAACATCATATTCTCACATTGGTTAAGTTTTGAAATTGAATGAAAAATAAACACAATTGGATAAAAATATAATGTAGTGTAGGTTGAAGGAAAGCAAAATATTTAGATTAAAAAGGATAAAAAGAGTGAGAAATAAAGCTATGGATAGAGGGGATGGAAGTGCAATGCAAGTGAGCCCAGAATTTTGGGGCAAACGAATGAGCATGGAGGCAAAGAGGCAAAGAGGCAGCAGGTGCAGTGCATGTCGTTTTGCATGGCCTGATGATTCGTGAAGGAATTTGTTTTGTCGTTTAGTGGAAACATTATCGTTTGTTCCCATATTTTGTTGAGGAAAAGACAACACATGTCTATGTTGGTCCGTCACAGAAAGAATTGCATTGTGGTGAGAACGTACACTCTTATTTTCTTTCTTGCATCATTTATCATATTTTGGCCTATACCAACGAACGTACCGTTTTTTGTTTTTTTGCAAAAGCCATGTTTGCATGAGACGACCCAGTGGGTGGAAAGAAGGCCCAAATGGATAGTGAAGAAATAGCGGAAGTGGTAAAAATGGGCCAAGCTAATAAAAGCAACGTGTGTGCGGAGCCACAGAAGGAAAGGACACGCGTGAAGAACAACACGAATGTCTCGTTGAGGCAATGTGGTGAGAACGTGGACACCTTCATTTAAAAACCCAAACTCATTGAAACTTGAGGTTTGATTTGGGCGTCCAATCCCGTGTATCAGTTTTCGCCTTCAGGTTAATCGCTTTCTTCCTCCTATCTCTCTAACATTCTCATGCATTGCTTTTTTTCTCTGCTTTCTTTTCCAATTTCCAAACAAATATGTTCGAATTCTCATATAATGTCTTTTCTTTCGTAACTCAATGAATGTGTTTAATTACTTACTCTTCTCTCAATTGTATCCATACTACCAGGCTGTGATCAATTTTTTTTTTTTGAGTTAAAATTGTTCCATGTTTTCCCCTTGTATTTTCTTGTCTTTCAATAGTTTGAGAGGAAATGACTGCTTTGTGCAGATTTTGAAAGACAATGGCCGATGCTGAAGATATTCAGCCACTCGTCTGCGATAATGGGACAGGAATGGTTAAGGTAATGAAAGTAGGAGTGATTGGATATATAGTATGTTCTTTTAGGTGCGAATGGTGTCTTTGGATTTGTACTGATTTAGTGAGTGTTTTGCACTGTACTGCGTTGCATTGCAATTTGGATAATGCAGGCTGGATTTGCCGGTGATGATGCTCCGAGGGCTGTGTTTCCCAGCATTGTTGGTCGGCCTCGTCATACTGGTGTGATGGTTGGGATGGGGCAAAAGGATGCATATGTTGGGGATGAGGCTCAGTCCAAGCGTGGTATACTGACTCTGAAATATCCCATTGAGCACGGTATTGTGAGCAACTGGGATGACATGGAGAAGATCTGGCATCACACCTTCTACAATGAACTCCGTGTGGCCCCAGAGGAGCACCCTGTTCTGCTCACTGAAGCCCCTCTCAATCCAAAGGCTAATCGTGAGAAAATGACTCAAATCATGTTTGAGACCTTCAACACACCTGCCATGTATGTTGCCATCCAGGCTGTTCTGTCCCTCTATGCCAGCGGTCGTACAACTGGTTAGTCTTTATTACGCTGTCTATTAAAAAACAGCCAATCCTCTGCAAGGTTCAAATTGCCCTTGAAAACATGGACCAGAAAATTGAATGTGGAGAAAAGACTAACAAAAAGGGCTCAAGGGTCTGTTTGATTGCCTTTTCATTTTTCTTATTTTAGAAACTGTTTTATATTCAACAATCAATTTCTCACCCCAAAGAGGGTTCATTAGTTTTGAAAACGATTTCAAAAGTAAACAAATGGAAACAACTTTGAGATGTGTTTTCATTCTTCTTGTATTCTGTGACCCTAGGTCAAGAGTGTTGTTGGTCATTAAGGATGGTGCTAATGTAGTGAGGCATGATATGAGCTGTGTTGGCTTTGCAGAGATTTATTCGTGATTTCAAGAGCTAAACGATTTTTGAAAATAGAAATCAACACTCCCTGATTCTCAAAGTTCAAACATTTTGGTTTTGACCATGCCAATTTTATATGCTTAAACAGTTATCTGATATGAAGTAATTGAGTTACTCTAACTTGGCTGGTTGCCGTTATGGTTGGTACACTAATTTGTGTAGGCATTGTTCTGGACTCTGGAGATGGTGTCAGCCACACTGTACCCATTTATGAAGGCTATGCCCTCCCTCATGCCATCCTCCGTCTTGACTTAGCAGGACGTGACCTCACTGATGCCCTGATGAAAATCCTCACTGAGCGTGGTTACTCCTTCACTACCACAGCTGAGAGAGAAATTGTAAGGGATATGAAGGAAAAACTGGCTTATATTGCCCTTGATTATGAACAAGAGCTTGAAACTTCAAAAACTAGTTCATCTGTTGAGAAGAGCTATGAGCTGCCTGATGGACAGGTCATCACCATTGGTGCCGAGCGCTTCCGTTGTCCTGAAGTTCTCTTCCAGCCATCCATGATTGGAATGGAAGCCGTTGGCATTCATGAGACAACATACAATTCAATTATGAAGTGTGATGTTGATATCAGGAAGGATTTGTATGGAAACATAGTCCTCAGTGGTGGTTCTACCATGTTCCCTGGTATTGCGGATAGAATGAGCAAGGAAATCACTGCCCTGGCCCCAAGCAGCATGAAGATCAAGGTGGTTGCTCCACCCGAGAGAAAGTATAGTGTCTGGATTGGTGGCTCTATCTTGGCTTCTCTCAGCACTTTCCAACAGGTAAACATTCTGTGATTCTAATGACCAAAGTAATTTGTGTTGTGATAAACCTAAAACGGTGATGTCTCATGCACTTTATTACAACTGCATGACGGAGACATCAAGTGTGTGATTGTCTTTATTTTAGTTTTAGTTCTGATGCTCTTATCTAAATCTCAGTTTGATAGTTGCTTGAATTTTGTCTCCTTCTCATGACAGTTGAGGTTCATAGGCCAATTGGGATTTTTGTAACTTACTATGAATACTAATAGCAAGCGGCATCTCATGCATTTGGGCACACATGCTAGAATGTTTTTTATATGGGTCAGCTTATTAAGATTATTAATGAGAATGCAATTGTTTTTGGAAATGCAGATGTGGATTGCGAAGGCAGAGTACGATGAGTCCGGTCCTTCAATTGTACACAGGAAATGCTTTTAAATGCAGCAGAACGGCTTGGTGTCCTCGATTGGCAATGCAGTAGCCCCTTGCAATGATTGAAGATCTTTCTTAAAAAATGTTTGTGTTGTTAGAACAGTGTACTAAGATAAAGTGGAGTTTTATGGCAGAATTAATTCTTTCATTTGTTTTGTTTTAACCTTGTTAATTGTCAGTTGATCTTTAATGATATATCAAAACCAAATCAGCTTATTACTCTTTGCTTCCTCGTAATCATCATATTCTTCTATTTAAATCAAAGTCAGATCCTATAATTCTGTATATGTTTCAAGTTAATTAGGACCTCCTTATCAAACTGGTCCTTGGTTGGGTTATATGGCTGCAGAGTTGAGATTTTAAATACGCATTTTCACTGCAAGAATTCGGAGCTGGTTAAGATATAATGTAAGAACATTTGTGTTTGATTTTTTGGTTGCTGAGGCAACATTTTGAATATTATACTGAATGTATATTACTTTAAATCCTTTTGCTAGATGTTGAAATTTCTGAACATTTTAAATGCTTAAAAGTTGGATGTCTTACCCAGCAAACATAAACACCTACCTCGGTTTTAGACTTACTGTCACGTTGCCTGTGCATCTGAATTTGGTTTTCAGTTGAAAACTTATATACTCAGATTAAAAAAGAAAACAAAAATAAAGAAACTTCTTATTTTAGTATTTCTCATCCAAAAAAATAGGTTATATATAATCAAAGAAATTAGTATGCATTATTTGGTATATAAAAATTTCAATATTTTTTATCTTGTGCACTAAATGCCTAATTAAGAAAATAAAAAGTTATTGAAATAAAATAAGCTAATTGAATTAAAAACAAAAATTAATTATTTTTGTTTTTTTTCAAGATTTAAGAGAATGAATGCATTTCCCTTAACACATGGAACAAAATAGATTATTAAATACTATTACTTTATAAATTATTGCACATTTAAACTATAAGTGTAAGAGACATTCAACATATAAAAATAGGGACGTTCAAAACTGAAACTAATTTTTTTTCTTACCGATAATTGATAAAAAAAAGTGACGATCAAGTAAAATCGAAATTTGTTGGATCCATTTGAATTTTTTTTAGAACCAAGCAGTTCTGTTTGGTTTGTGGTTTAACATTTTGAAATTTATCCAAAGAGAATCGAAGAGAAATCAATTATTTAAGTATTATTATAGTACTTAATATTTCACTATCATACACAAGAGAAGAAGAGAAGAGATGTGTATGCGAGAGAAGAAAATTAATATGTCTAAGTAGTTTCATCTTTATAAATCTGAGTAAAAGATACGTTTAAGATATGAATAAAGTAAAAAAGAAGAGTAAAAGGAATAGTTATTATAATAGTGCGAAAGTTACATTATTAACAAGTGCTAAATTAAAATCAAAGATTATTGAAAGGAAACCATATATAATGACTAAATTTTTTGATGTTTATGTTTTGAATTTTGTGAACTTATGTGTGCAGAGATTTTGTTAGAGTTAATAAAATGTACATGCTAGAAGTTATTTATAATTTATAATACAATGTATAAATATAATCCAATCACTTTTATTTTTATTTTTATTTTATAGTACTTCATTTGTTTCAAATATTTAATTATAGTCAAGGAGATAATGAAATTATTCATTTTGATATAACATTGAAGTTTTTGACAATAAGAAGGAAGAAGTTATTGTATAGATAAAAAAATATGTCTTCGTAATTGGGTATGTTCTTTGATTTTAGTATTCGATTTTTAATAATATTCCGTCTTGAATCTTCAGTTAACAAAGAGAGGGAATACTTGTACAAAGTCTTCCCATGCTTAAATCATTATTCGATATTTGATGATTGTAAATAATAAATGTTATTATATGCATATCTTGACTGACTTTGTGATAATGGTCAACTTATTTAAAATGATGATGATTTGAGCTTAAAAAATGTCAAACCCAATTAACAGAGTAGCATGGTTAAGTCTTTGTACTAATCTAACAATAACTCTAATTATACATTAATTAATATGATGATTTGGTAGAAGGTTATCTTTAAAGATTAAGATGTATTTGAAAATGTAACTAGACTTGTAACTCTCGAGCATTAGATATAAAATATATTCACTAATAATAAAAATAATAAAAATGTATATAATAAAACCACAAATAAAAACTATACTAAAAAAATTATAAAGAATTTCTTTATAGTTGTTTTTTTAATCTTTAAATCGAACCAAATCAAACTGTTTATAATTTTTATATTAGGTTGAAATACATTTTAACTTAAACAATTAAAGTACATACCGCGAAGCATCCTAATAAAAATAATTGAACAGATATAAAACAAAGATTGTGTTAGGAATGAATTTCTAAAGTCTGAACAAATGGACCGTTAAGGTTGGGATTTTCCCCGGTTAGGTGAATAACAAGAATATTGTTTGGTCTCTTTCAAACCATTCTTTATTTCAAAGGATATTAGCTTTTAATTTAAAATTGTAAAAATCATGTTTTAGTATTCACACCTTCGATGTATAATACATATTAAAAGAGTGATTTTAAATTTTTACCTGTTTTTTATAATAGATATTTTGAATGAAATTGTGAATTTATAGGTGAAATTATATATTTATGATTGATTTAATAAAGTAATAAATGATTTAATAATATAAAAATTTACATCCAATTATATAATATATAGTTAAGATGTTGTTACATATAGTTGATGTTAAAAATACAAAAATATCACAGTCGTATACCTAGTATAGAGAAAAAATGGTAGTTGAATGAAATTAAACATATAAAACATCACCATTGCAAGAATATCTTGGGAGAGTGGGTAATAACTAACTAATAAATTTCTGATATGTGTACGGAATGTTGTGACATTGTCCAATTGAATTGGTCTCTTCTACCATTATTATTATTACTTAGTACGATAAACAAAACCAGATTCAGAGTAACATTCTTATTTGCAGGTAATTAGAAACATGTTTGGGTTTTCACTGCAGTGGAAAAGGAGATGACTCCAATTTCCACAGACCATGGAGTCAACTAAAAAGTCAAACGTTTAATGGGTTTCATTCCAATTGAATTGGCATCACAATCCACCCAATGTTGCAATTTCTATTCCTACCATCCAATAATTCAGTTCCTGCAGTGCACCAATGGAACTTTTGAAACCTCTGCACCCTCACCATGCACCCAATTTGTGCCTTCCCTTCCACGGCCACCCCTCTTCTTCACAATCTCAATCTCCCCTTCCCCTCCCCATGCCTCGCAAGGTTCATGTCGCTGTTGGCAAATCGATTGATAAAGCTGTCACCTTGCTTCAATGGACCTTCAACCACTTTCAGCACGCTGAAGTCGTTATATTACATGCTTATCAACCTTCTCTCACCATCCCCACCCTTTGTAAGCTCGTTTCTCTCAGTTTTTCGTTGTGAATTTTTGTGGTTTCTACTTTGCGCCCGTTTTGCGCTTATTGGGTCTCTTTGAATTTTGTTGTGTAGTGGGGAAATTGCCTGCATCACAGGCTAGTCCTGCTGTGGTGTCTGCTTTTCGATGTGTGGAGAGAGAACAGACCATGAAGCTTTTAGACAAGTACTTGACCATTTGCCGCACAGCTAGGGTAAGCCTCTTCTTTCTATTTTCATTTCAGTAACTGAGTTTATTTGTAGTCTTAACTTTTGGTAAGAAACCTGTTATTAACTGTGCTTTTAATATAAATTTACCTTTCAGGTTAAGGCAAGCATTATAGTTACTGAAGCTGATCAAGTCCAAAAAGGAATTGTTGATTTGGTCGTTAAGCATAGTATTCAGAAGCTTGTAATTGGAGCAGTGCCAGAAAAGTAAGTTTTTCATTCATTGTCTACTAAAGCTGTTTTCTTTACAACTGTCTATTATTCTTTTTTTTCCTGCATTTTTGTGGGGTTTGGGGAAGGGAGGGAGAGAAGGAGGATGATTTCTTCTGTATAAAACTGCCAAGTTACTAGTTAGTCTTCCCTGTAGTTTGGATAGAGTTGATTTTATTTATTCTTGTGACTCATGAATTTTGTATCCTCGTGTCTATTGTTTCTGTAGAGAGTTGAGAACGACACAACTGGTTTTATTTTCTTTTGATAACTTGAAGGCTACAATCTACTTCTGTAGTGTCCGTTTTTGTCCCATTTCTTTCACCGAATGGATCAATAAATCGTTCCACTTACAAAAATCATCGTGGAAAATTGCAGTTGCATGAAAGTGAAAAGGAATTCTGGTAAAGCAAATTACACTGCCAAAAATGCTCCTCCATTCTGTGAAGTATGGTTTATCTATAAAGGAAAAGTTATTTGGACACGAGAGGCTTCTGAGACACCATGTTCTTCATCCTCGTGTGCTCAACCTGAGATTGCCACCGCAGAAAGCTTGAGATGTAGATCTTTTCAATATGGTAAGAATGAACTATTTGACTCGGAATGTCTTCAACCAAATTCGGCAAGATCTGCTACTGGTTTTGGAATTAGAAGTTGTGTTCATGGGGAAATCACTGAAACGGAAGCCACTTTTTCATCCAAAGCATCCAGTTGTGGCAGTCATTGTTCCTCCCAAAATTCTTCTAGGGCTCATTTAGATACCTACTTAGAGGCCATGGAAGAAAAAATTAACAAACAACTCATTGAAACCAAGATAGAAGCCGAGGCGGTATCAGATGAAGCCTTTGCTAACCTATTAAAGTGTGAGAGGTTAGAAGTTGAAGCCATGGAAGCCATCAGGAAGGTAAGCAAAATCTAGTGATTGTAAATCATTGAAGACTTCTGAAGCCAACAACCTTCTGGCTTTTGCCCTTATTGCTCTTGCTAGTCATGTGAATGAGGAATTAAATATTTTTTTCTTAAGTATTTCAGAAATTTTGACAAAGCATTTCAGCAAGACAGAATCCCTCCTGAAAATACTGGGATTCTGCACACAATTTTCTGAACCTAACATTTTCAAGTCAGTATTGTAGAAGAAACATTTTGAACATTTGCACAAGTTTAATTGTTTGGAAATTTCTACGATGGGATATTGTATGATTTAGTTTTCTATCTTCAAACCATTGTGACCAGTAGTGATGGATAGCGAGTCTATAGTTTAGCTGATTTCTCAAGCTCCCTACGTAAGTCATATTCTATCTTACAGGTCAATTTGTTTGAATCTGCCCATGTTCGTGAAGTAAAGCTTAGAAAAGAGGCTGAGGATGCACTGCGAGCTGCGGTACAAGAACAACAAAAGCTCTTGAATGAGAGTGAAGAAATTGCTAGTGAGCTTCAAATGACCATGAGAAATATTGCGCTGTTAGATAGTCATGCTCAGGAAGCAAACCGTAGGCGTGATGAAGCTGCAGATGAACTATCACTAATTCAAGAATCCATCTCAACCCTGTGGCAAGAAAGGCAGCAGATAAGGAGACAGAAAATGGAAGCCCTATGTTGGCTTGAGCGGTGGAGAAGTCGAGGACAAGTTGGAGCACCTCATTGCAATGGGGTCATTGGGTTTCCAGAAGAATTACCTGAGTTAGCAGAGTTTTCATCATCAGATCTTCAAAATGCCACATGTAATTTTTCCAATAGCTTTAAAATTGTGCAAGGTGGATTTGGTTGTATATACAAGGGGGAAATGTTGGGTAGGACTGTTACTATAAAAAAGTTCCACCAACATACCATGCAAGGACCAATGGAGTTTCGTCAAGAGGTTAGTTCCCCATAAAGGTCATTCTGCCTGTTGAAATAATTATCTTAAAATATAGAGATGGCTTCTGAGGATTGGAGGTGGAAACATTAATTTTGAGGCATTTTATATTCTATTTTTTTTTTACAACACTAATGATGGAGTTGTTTTCTATTTTCCTCACTCTTTTGTTTTTCCCGTGTTTGTGTTAGACTCCACTGATGTTATCCTTTTTTGTGATCAGGTTCAAGTTCTTGGTAGTCTCCAGCACCCTCACTTAATCACTTTGCTTGGTGTTTGCCCTGAAGCCTGGTCAATTGTATATGAGTACCTCCCCAATGGAACTCTTCAAGACTACCTATTCCGAAAAAGCAACAATTCTCCTTTGACATGGAATACCCGAGCGCGAATGATTGCTGAAATCGCTAGTGCTCTCTGCTTCCTACATTCTTTTAAACCCGAAACTATTATCCATGGTGATCTGAAGCCAGAAACTGTACTACTTGATTCCTCACTTGGTTGCAAGATATGTGGATTTGGGTTCTGCAGTCTGGTAAGTGAGGAGTCTCTCCTCCGTCCTAGTTTCCGTTTGAGCACTGAACCAAAGGGTGCTTTCACATATACGGATCCAGAGTTTCATAGAACTGGAATACTAACAACAAAGTCTGACATCTACTCCTTTGGGCTCATCATTTTGCAACTCCTCACTGGTAAAACTCCAGTTGGGTTAGCAGCTCTTGTACGCAATGCAGCTTCATGTGGAAAATTGTCTTCAATTCTGGATTCTTCAGCTGGAGAATGGCCCTCGCCTGTGGCATCGCGATTGGTTGAACTAGGATTGCAATTCTGTCAACAAAATCGTAGAGACAGACCAGATTTAACTCCTACACTTGTGAGAGAATTGGAGCAGATGCATGCTTCAGAAGAGCGACCAGTGCCATCTTTTTTCTTATGTCCAATACTTCAGGTAACTTCTTTTCTATAAATAAAAAAAACATTGCATAACTTTTATCTTGTTAAAAGACAAAGATGGTTATGTATTCTATTTTGCTCCTGTATTTTGGATTCTTTCAGGAAATAATGCATGATCCTCAAGTTGCGGCTGACGGATTTACCTATGAAGGAGATGCCATACGTGAATGGTTGGAAAATGGGCATGACACTTCTCCCATGACTAATTTGAAATTGAATCACTTGTTTCTAACTCCCAACCACGCACTACGACTTGCCATCCATGACTGGCTTTGCAAATCTTGAAGCTTCTTTTGTTCATTTAAGCTAAAAGCTCCTTTTTATCCTCTTTGGTTTGGGGCCAGTTTCCTTTTGGTCCCTAGATTTTCTTTTCTTTTCTTTTGTGTGTGGTTGTAAATATTTTGTATGCCACAAAAAAATTGCCAATTTGATTTGATCCCACCTTACGCCATTCAAGTAGACAGAAAAGAAACTGTATTTTGGCCACAATTTCCAGCTCAGAGAAAAAGGAAGAGGTATGTGCACCCGTCATGATTATGTCTGTGGTATTTTATGGCATTAAACTGGTTCTTGTCACACATTTGAGGGGCAAAAGAATCAATTTAGCCTTTTAGATATGCAAATATTTGTATATTCTATTTTTCACATTGCGTTTCTTCGTTCTACAGCTTTCATCTTTGTTAAGTCTTGAAATGATGGATATGTTTTAATGTGTCTTTCTATTACTATTTAGAGAAGAGAAACAATAATTGAAATTTACTTTTACATAAATTAATTTATAAAAACTATATCATACAATTTTTCTATGTGATCTTTACAATAGGTGCGGAGGATAACATATGTGCTTCATTTATATTCATTCATGCATTCCAATATGCTTAGTTCTAGTTCCAAAATCACAAACCTTTAGTCTTCTCTTCTCGGGGAAAACTGTAGGAGGAAATAAAGGTAACCCACATACATAAATACATGTAGTATAAGACCTTGATTGGAATAATTTTCTGCACATGAAGTGCAGTATACCTTGTTTCCTTCATTCTAATATATATAATATCATCCACAAGGAAGAAGGGAAGAAGATGAATGAATTTCTTTGGGGTTAAAGGGGTGATCATCTTCGGCTGTGAATATACCAAGTCTGGAATCATTCTCTTGGTTACCATCCAAAAGTGGATTGGATTCCCCTTTCAAGTTCCATAGATGGAATTCCTTCTTGCTAGGTGTCTCAGATTTCTGATAAATTTGAGCTTTTCCCTGATCATCCAAGTAGCTCTCAGGCTCTACACTACCATCTTGAGACTTGAAAATTCCTTCCTCATGACCAGGACTAAGAGATTTAGCTGCTGCTGTGTCCAGAAAATGGTTTGAGCCAAATGACTGGTTTTCCTGATAGTGATTGTTGTTGAAGTCAGAGTTAGATCTATCAAATATGGTTGGCAAAGCTTTTTCTTGCGGAACTCCTTGTGCTTGAGTTGACCTTTGGCTGACACTTCCAAAACCTTGAATTCCTCTGGACAACCTCCGAGCACGGTTTCTTTCCTCCTTAAGGAGAGTTCCTTCTTCCAGGAGTTTCAAAATCCGTTCTGATTTCTCTCTAACAGTTAGACCCCAGTTGAACCTGCATGCACATTCTCACCAAGCCCTCATTAATCACTATCTGTAATAATTTTCGTGCACTGTCACTCAACCAATTAAAAACTATTCCAAACACGACTTTAAAAAAGTAATTATTGCAAAATAGTTTTGGCACACACATTAATATTGGATTACAATATAAAATAAATACATTTATCTTGAAAATATAAAACACCTTTAATTCTCACCATACAAAACAAACAAGTTGAAAAGTGTTATTTTGTTATTCATTATAAAAGAAGTAGTTAAATAAATTGAATATTATTATTTTCAATATTTTGTCTAAATTGCTTCCAAATTATATTTATTGAGACTAATATTTAAGTATAAAAATAAATGTATTTTTGAAATAGCAAAATCAAGGCTATCAAATATCACCATTGTTGTGCTTATATGTAAATACTGAGGAAGTATTATCATGTAAATCTAATTAAACCAGAACATACCCACTGTCATCACTATACTGAAAGCCTTTCATCTGGCTAATTACTTCTTTGTCAATCTGAAATTCCTCTGCAACACTTTCTGGTCCATGAGTCAACAGATGCTCCACCACAATCAGAGAATTGTAAGATGCCCTCCAATTCTTCTTCTCAAATTTAAGGAGTCTGTTTTAGAATTATTCCATTCATTCATCTTTTATCAGATGATTAAGATAGTGGCAAGCATCAATACCAATAACTTAAAGAAGAAAAAGCAGGCAGAAAAACCTTTTGTGGAGAATCTCTACAATCCTCCAATAATCTTCAAGCTCAAAAGCAGCCCTTGAAATTGATCTAAGTGTTGGAGAATCTGGGGCCCATGGATTTCCTTTGGTAACTTCTTCTGTCATGCTGCAAATAGTAGAAGACCACAAAAACTATGTATTACAAATGGTTTCTTTGGCTGTGAAACACATTAAAATGTCAAATCTTATAGTTGAATCATGAAAATAGAAGCTTACAGTTCTGCTGGAGTAACATCAGTGAGAGCTAACCTAGCAGTCTTGAATTTTTCCTTGAGGAAGAAAGAAGCTTGCTTTTTAAAATCATGGAACAAAGGTGTGCCCATTTTTTTGTTCAACAGGACTGACATGACATATCTAAGCTGAATCAGTTCTTGCAAATGTTCTTGAGTTGGAGGTAACAAGATAAGGAATGGACAAGAAAGTTGAGTTTGGTATATACAGTTGAAATTAGCAGAAACTATTTTAAAACTATTTATTTTGAAAACATCTAGGGGTTTTGAGAAGTCAGCATATAAGTGCCACTTGGTGCAACCTCTGTTTAAGTTTGAACATTGAATACTTGATCTTATCATTTGAGGTCATCACCCAAGACTAGTATAATGTATATCAAGAGAAAGTCACACCATCATCTGGGCTCTGTGGCTCAACACAGAACACAGCCAAAAGAACTTTGAATAGGAATCAGACCCAATTGTTCAACAACACTGATGTTCGAATTATGTTCGAATTGTCAGAAATAAAACCGTGTTGTGCAAAGATACGTAACTTTTTAATAAGTATATGTACAAAATCGATATAACTGTGTGAAGAAAGTGAAGTTGTTTGGATTGAGGTATGTTAGAGTGCATATGTGAGGAAAGTTTATTGGAATTTGTGAGTGATGAGATGATTGTGAGGAAATTTTGATTTTTTTTAAATGTGTAAAATGTAAGTTTACAAATTTACCCTTATCTTTAAAAATATTTGAATAATAAAATATGAAGTATTTTTGCGTAAATTGAGTTAATTAAAATTTTGTAATTATTTCCAATATCATTGAATAATTATTTAAAAAAAACACGAATTTTTTTATCATTTAACACATGAAATTTTTTCATAAAAATAATAAATCTGTAAGTGATATGATGAGTATGATTGAAATTTTAATTAATGAAAACTTAAAATTACAACTTTTTTTTATATTTAAAAAAACTAATTTATTTATTTATATAAATAACTATATTTAATTTTATTATGTTATAACTTTATTTATTATTATTAATAAATATTAAATATTTGATATAAAAATAATTATCATTAATATTACTATTATTTAATAATTTTATTTAATTTATATTTATTATCATTATTTTAAAAATATATTTTATTAATAATATCTTTAAATATTTGTGTTGGTTAAATTTATTGTAATAATTAATATTTATATTTAGATAATGTTAATATTATTTTATTTGTATTATATTATATTATATATTAAGTAATCTTCTACTTTATGCAAAGACAAAAAAAATGAGGCTAAAATGGGAAAAACACACTTGCTTATGTGGCTTTCTTCAAGGTTCTTTGCAATATGAGGAGAAGTAAGAGAAGTACTTTTCACATTAATCCTCTCTTTCTCTTCCGCGCACATCAGCATATCCAAACAAGCGATATCACTGCACTTCCATCCTCGTGAACAGTACATCTCTTGAAGCAAACATGCCCTAATTAAAACGAATTGAATACTAATAGAAAATACTAATCAAATAGAAATAGGTCCAATATGGAGAATTTCAAAGATTTTACTTGACTTTATATGTGTCAACAAACAATTCGAAATGCCTCGACTTCTTTAGAATAGGTCTGAGTCAAATAAGAATGTTTCGAATCACTTTACACAATTTTGGAAACCCAAAGCCTCTATCAATATGTAAAATACGGGATTTCCATTCCTAGAGAAAAAAAAAGGGAAACGGACACTCAATTCAAGCATGTTTTTTAATTTCTTTTAATTTTTTGGTGAAGATGTCTTTATGTCCTTTAGTTCCTTATTCTTTATTCGTTTTTATGTTTTTAATTTTTATAAATTTAAATAATATAGATAATTATTTATATGATAATTGAATGTATTTTGAATAATTTAAATTATTAATGCAGTCAAATATATTTAAATTAATTTATTTAAAAAATAATTAAATAATTAGTCAATTTGATTAATTAATGAAATTACATGCAATTTTAGAAAATTTAAAACAATGCCATTAAAATACATGTTATCAGAAATAAGCTTAATTGAGATAAAAGAAGAAATAAATATGTAAGGACATTTTTTTATGACAATAAGGTTTTTTTAGAATGACAATTATATAAGGTTATTTCTTACAAAAATGTAAAACTTGATGAAATTCTTTTCGCAAATCTTCAGATGTAAGAGTGGAAGTTTACAGTTGTCAAATCCATTTTTTTAAAAAACATTTCTTCCTATTCTGCAATACCAACTAAACATATTTTTTTCAATTTTTATTTCTTTCTTATTCTTCTTTCTCTTCTTCTAATCTCGGAAAATTATATTTTTTTAATTATTTTGTTATGAGTAAAGAAAATTTAAATAAATAAGAGTCATTTTACAATACTAAAAGAAAAACACAACAAAGTAACCTACTCAAACTAATAAAGATTTTTAATAAAAAAAACAAATAACTTATCAGATCAAAACACCAATAAAAGAAATAAAAACAATTTAGCTAATATTGTTATATATTTTAGAATCGAAAGAACTGAGATAATACAATAAGCTAAAACAATCAAATTCGTTATTAACTTGTCAATAAATAAATTAGGATGAATTGAATTCATTGAGTTCAAAATCTCATTGCAATATAACCCTAATAAGTTATATATGATGACCCATAAAAAGAAGTTATAAAAATAATATAAAAATAAATGCAGTGTCATAATTATAAGTTATGAAAAACCATTTCTCTTTTTTTTTTTTTTTAAAGAGGGTGTAGGGCTATGAACATGACTAACATCTTGACTCATGAGGAATAGACATAGTTGAATCAAAAGGAACCCATTTTTTGAATCTTTAAAGTTCTGTAACCCTTCTCTTTTAAGTCCAGCAATAACAATTTACATTAGCATCTTGGAATTCAAAGTTGATTTCAAAGCAGAAAATGTTTGAACTTTGAAGTTTTCTTATTATGTCTTGGTCAACACGGAGCAATCCAGTTTTCAAAGTTGACCATCCCTACCACACTCCAATTGGGTCATCCAATCAGCTAAGGTCTACATCCATATGGGTTCTTTTCCATCTAGAGCACTCACATCACTATGCAATATTTGAATTTTTCTTTATTTTTTTTATCTTTGAAGCTGTATTTTGAATCGTATGAATTTTGTTGGACATCACTCTTCCATTAAAAATAAAGATATTTTTTTTATATAAATGGATATAAATCTTGTTAGGTATGAAGTCACGACCAATTGAGTTGGGCTGAGTAGACACCATGTTTTAGTGAGTGAGTTTAATCATTGTGTCTCTTTGTTATATCTATTTATCTTTATTTAAAGAGATCATTGTAATTGTAATTATAATTGGGGTGCAACAGGACATAATGAAAAACCTAATAGTTGTTCGTGTGGATGTAGGTTGCAGTTGACGACCGAACCACGTTAAATCTTGTGTCGTTTATTTTTCTGCAGTTGATTCGTGATTGTGTGTTGTTTCCGCGTGCGTTTTTTCCATCAAATCTCACTTTATAATTCGATATTATAAGATTGAGTTAGACTTAAAGTTTATTTTTTAATATGATATCAGAGTCATTTAGAATCTATCGTAATGAAAGTTTGTTGAGTCTATCGTATTGAGAAAAGTGCGTTATAAAGTTAGACTTATAATTTTTTCTTAAAAAATAATATCTTTTGTGTAAATAATTTTCTGAAAGGTTCAATTTGCTCCAGTGATTATATTAATCAATTTGGTTATTCATGTTTTCTGACGCATATTATACTCATCACCGTTTCCCCAGTACAGTGAAGATTGTGACTTGATGACACTGTATGGGGTCAAATTTTTTTGTACTTATACACCTTGGTTGAACAACTTGCAAATAATTGACTCTTTGGTGAGAAAGTTGCTTTAAAAAGACACGTTAAAGCACAATTTTTATCATATGCACTTCATCTATACCCATTTTTTAAATGCTTATTTTCTTAATTTTGTTGATTTAAACCCTAAACACGTTACCACTCCTTAAACATTCTCCTTCATGAGTTACCTTGTTCAGTCATAGTTTCGTCATCTTGTATATGCATACCTTGTTCAAGCAAAATACAATTCAAGATATAGGTTTATAAATATTTAAATAATCATTTTCAAATACCATTAACTTTTATATTTGTTAAATATATTTATTCAAGTAAAAGTTTAGGGTTACTCATATTTTCCGTGAAGGAAATACGTGTACTGATAAGTTGACTAATTTAAAATTTATTCATAGAAAATCATTTCATTGATATAATAGGTTTTCATCTAGTTTGTTCTTAGAATTTTTTTATGAATATGTATAGTCTTCTATGTATCATTTTTGTTAACATATGTGTTTTCATCTAATCCCTTCATATTTTTGTATTTTCTATCTTTTTTTAAAATAATATTTTTTTTTATGTATTGTTATTTGATGTGTCAGTTTATCTAATATATCAAATTACATAGTATGCTTAACATAATAATATATATATATATATATATATATATATATATATATATATATTCAATCCGGTCACTTTAACTTTAATCTCTCTAAAATAAAAGCATTTGTTATATAATTTCAGACTTCAATATTTTAAAATAAATTAAAATAAACATTAAAACTTTATTGTTTCCATACGTATTCAAAATATAATATTATTTTAAATTCAACAGTATACTTGATTTTTTTAAAAAAATGTAATTTAAATGGACTAAATTCTGAAAGAAAATTAAAACAGAGGGAGGAGAAGAAGAGAAAAAGACTTCAACACAAATATCAAATAAATATTTAAGACTATTGATGTAAAGTATATTTAAATGTATCATCTATCTGATTTTTGTCCTGCGATATTAATTATCGCATTTATTAAATAACAGAAACATGAATAGGAGTCAAATATTATATTTAGTAATTAAAAAATATTTATTGAATGTAATAAATAGAAAAAATTATATTAAAATAATTAATTTTCCTCGGAATCTATATATTATAAAAAATTATACTACAAAAATAAATAAATAATGCAAAAAACTTCACGCACATGTACATTTGAAAACCATATATTATTATTATTTAAAAATAAATTATAAAAACATGTTAAATACAAAGATTCAAATGTAATACAATCTAATATATCAATGATGAAAATGATGAATATGAGTAGTAATTTATTTCTTAATTTTATGTTTGAATAATATTTTCTATAAATACATTTATAAAATATATAATTAATTTAGTAATATTAATAAATATTTAAATATATAGTAACAAACTAGTTACTGTATAAATTTTAATTTAAACTTCTATATGATGATGAACTATCTCATATTTTACTTATATTTATTAGTGACAAAAGTGTATTTAATTTTGTGTTTTCTAAAAATAAAATAAATAAAAAGAAGATAATAGATTATGAGTTATGTGAAGTCCCTAAAAGATTCAAACCTATAAATTAATCCGATTTATTTATCTCGTGAGTTAAACGGAGGTGGATTGACTCCTAATAACAATCTTAATTTTTTTCATATTTTATTATTATAATTATTTAATACTTCCAATTACACAGATTTTGACACTTTGATTTGTTTTAAGCTTATAATATTTTTAATAGTATTTGAATAGTTTGAATAGTACATTTATTTATCCAATTATATAAATTAACACTTTAATTTTTAGTTACTATATTTATAATATCAATTCCTAATTATAGTTAATGTTTAGGTTAAAAAATGTGAATATCGTGATTATGTGATTGCACTGCTATAAAAAAGGTGGATTTAATTCATTGGTAGTGTAATAAATATATGAATCTAACTTGAAAAAAAAATATGTTTAAATGAGTCAACCACTTAATCTAATAACTTATTGTTACTAAATAACCATTAATTTTTTTTAAAAATAATTAATTATTATATTAATTAAATTAAATATTATTTAATAAAAAAATTATTAATATTTAAAGTAATTTTTATTATTATTAAAAATTTGTAAACTAGTTTTTAAATTATATATAAATTAATTATCAATATTTTAATTACTTTAGAAATAAAGATAGCTATCAACTTATTTCTGGTCATTCTTGACATCATAAAATTAATAAAATGTCATTCTTGATCTTCTAATAAAAATTTCTAATAAAAATCATTATCTATGTATTATCGATTAGGATTTAAGGTTAAGGGTTTACATATTTAATTGTATTTTTGACAACATCTTCTTAAAATATTAAAAAAATCATTTATTTTAATATAATTGAATGTAATTTTGCTTCAATATTGTATAAAGTATTAACATTTATAAGAAGCTAATATGAAGAGAAAAGTTAATCTTATAATAAAGAATCAATAAATAACATGGATATTGCACTTGAAAAGTATGTTAAGTATAGTCACACACAAAAGTAAAAAAGTTAGGAATTTCTCTTTTATAAATTTACCAAAATTATATGGAATAATATATTTGTATATACAACTCAATGAGAAAATTGGAGTTGTCTAATTATACTTGATATTGTATGAATTCCATACTTGTTCGGTTAGGAACTAATTCATATTGAGAAACATTTATATAACTATATGTAAATAAAAAATCACCTTATATAATATTTATTAAATAAAATACATTATTATACTATTAAGTATTATATTTATAAAATATTTTTTCTCCATCATGTTAAATATTATATTTTTCAAACATAAGACATAAATAATATATATAATTATTAGTATCCTAATTTATATCTTTGAACATGATTTTAAATGAATTAATTTTAATATATTTAAAATAATTAGTTTAATTACTGTTTCATAAAGTTAAAATTAAATTGTAAACAATAATCTATATTCAATAAAATTGACTAAAATATTGATTTAACTTTTTGTGTTTACATAAATAACCATAATTTTCTTTATATTAAATTAATTATTTCACTTGTTGAATATTTTAATTTAACATATAATAACATTTAATAAAATCATGTAGCAAACAAAATAAATGGAATACAAATTTATTACATAACCTTTCATTTGAATCTATGCATTTAAGAATTCTACTGCTGGATTAAAACCAATCAATACAAATTCAATGTGTGTGAGAGAGAATCCCATAAAAATCACAATATTGTTAATATCAATAATCAATTTCCTTAACTTCATAATCAACATAAATAATGCTAAACTTAAACTTGATGAAAAAACTAATAAATTAAGTCTATTTTGACTTTTTCTTTTCCACAACACTATCTTGACAAGTGACTTATTTATCTTCTGTTCATTGATTTATTTAGAATCAGTTTGTGAAGTAAATTGGGTCAATGTAAAATTTATTTTGTAATTGTTGGTGTGAGGAATAATGTTTGCAACTAAAAAACTAAGATGAAATTATGATTAAAGAAAATAATTTGGTGTGAAAATGTGCAGTGATAAGAATAAGCATAGCAGAGTTTGTTGTTTGGTGATAGTGAGAGAGAAGACCAGTTTTGCGCGCGTTTGATGTGGTGAAGCACTTCCTCTCCTTATATCAACAAACATCACTTCCATTCCATTTCTTAACAACCTTTTCTCCCTCTACTCCTTCTTCTTCGCTTTTTCCTAAGTTTCGCAGCAGCCACCCACCATAATAATAATATTAATAATAACCTATTCATACATACAAAGTTGACTTGTACTTTAGTTGTCCTTGTTCCTTCTTTTCTGCTTCTGCCACCTTATTCTGATCAAACTGCTTCACCCCTTTTGCGCCGTCCTTACTCTAACTCTGCCAACTCTCCTTTTCTTCACCCCTTAGAGGTTAGACTCTCACTACACCTTCAATCTTGGAGAGAGGTTTTCGTTTTGGTTAACTTTGTGTTTCTCACGTTACAAGTTGTTCTATCTCTGTTTTTTTCTTTCTATATTGATTGGATGCATGTTTCTCATGTTTATGTTACATGTTTGAATTGTTATGAAAAGTATGGATATGAGTTTCGGTTTTGTTTGAATTGATTGAATTTGACGAACCTCCAGGTTGCAGTCCGATATGTTAGTGTTTTGATTGTTTTCACCTTTTTATCTGTTCATAATTTCATGTTTTCTCCTTGGTTTGGTATGTGTCTGTGTGTGTCCTTGTGGTGTTTGTATATATGAATTTGGGGATGGTTATAATTTATCAATAAGGACCAACTAGCTGCAAAGGGTATGAATGTTTGCTGATGAATTTTGATGATCAATTTAATCCTTTCTGCTTAAGGGTTAATTTAGATTTCAAGAGGGGTTTGAGTTTCTTAATCTCCTTTTCTTGATGTGCAGCAACACAGGTTTTGGAACTAGTTGTTGTTGATATTCGTCTACGCGGACTTCTTCTTCATTCAGTGGAAGACTGAAGAACAAGGTTAGAGAACCTATTCTGCTATTCTGCTGTGGTTGGTTATTAAGGAAAGTAGAAAAGAATCCAAAATCTTGTGTGAATATGAGATTGAGATTCGTGTTCAATTATGCTTCTTTCCGTGATATAAACATCTTTTTCTTTGTATTTTTAATCAAGGTTCCGCGAGACAGGGCATGGTGGAAGAGATTGATTAACACTCGAGTGGATTCAAAAACTAGAGAACAAGATTACCCTGATAAGCAGTAATGGGAAAGGACGTGATTTCTTCCGACCAGACCGCTATTCAAATTCAGGACAATAATCCAGGATGCATGTGGGGCATGCTTAAAATTCTTGATTACCATCGTTGGCGCGTAAAAAAGGTGTTTCCTCAAAAAAGGAGAAGACATGTCACATGTAAGCTATTTCACAGCAAATCTTGTTTCTCTCACCCATCATTGCTTAAATTTTGGTTCTTTTTCTATTTGTAAATGAAACATTGCATTTGGCTTAATATATAATATGGAACCCACTGTGGTTGTATATTTGCCTTAAAAGGAATCATCAAAACGTGTACAAGATACAGAATAAGGGTATGTTACACATTACTGCCTCAGTAATTATGCACTTTTTCTATTAATTCCTCTAAACCTTTCTCTTCTGTGTCACAAAACTCTCTCAAAGGTCCGGGTTAAAGTTAAACATATTATGGCTATAGTGGCAAAAAAAATAACATAACCTTAAGAACCAACTGAGAAAGTGTAAAATGGATAATTTAGTCCATGTAATCAGAGTGGATACATAAAGTGAAGCCGAAACAAAATCTAATTTACTACTTAAATTGGGACACAAGGGACCTTCTGTGTACATCTGCTACTATATCATTGGGAATATATCATTCATCCCGTCTTATTGTTATGATATGATTAACCGAAGGAAAGAATAGTTGAGTTCGAGTTCCCCTAAAAAAATAACATAACATCTGCAGATCCAAATAATAATTTTGTTCAAGACAAAGCTCTAGAAATCCTGACTTTGAAGATAACCTCACATTATTCTCTCTTGAATAATCGTGACCATATTTTGCTTCTGTGAGTGACTTTACATACTTAACAAGCTCTTTAACTTTACTGCAGATAAGAGAAAATCCATTTTGTATGACCAACTTGAAGACCAACAAGATGGAGTTTCAGAAGCAGAACCCCTCCTGGTAAGTTGAAAACTTCATGCTCTTAGTTTAAGGAGGTGGCCACAAACAATTATAGATTGGTCTCCTATTTAACATGGATATGTTTGTATATAACATTGTAATTATGTCTTGTATAAATATCAGGTCAGACAACATAGCGAAAAATTGGATGCTGCAGACAAAAGCTCTCCCAAATATCGCCAAAAGGAAGCACGAACAGGTAAAAAGTTTGACAAAGAAAACTCCAAAGGCAACAAGGCCTACTCGAGGAAAAACCAAGACAGTAGTGAGTATGCGCTTCATCTGGAAAAGGATGGCAAGACAACAGAAGCTTCCCTTGACCATAAGCCTACGGACAGTTCCTACAATTTTGAGAAACATTCTGATGTTTTTGAGTTTCTTAGGGTGGAGAAGGATTTATTACTTAAATTTCTACGGGACATGGACTTTAGTGGGAAAAAACTCCATCAACCTTCCCAAACCAAAGCAAGATTGACAAAATGTGGGTCATTTCCTTTAGCCTCAACTTCACAGATGAGGAACATTAGCTCTAGGTCCTTAAAACACAAGCAAAATGAAATTTATCCAAAGGGAGAATTTTTTTTTGCGGGTACCCAAGAATCAAACATGTCCGTGTCCAGTGTGAAGAAAGATGTTTCTTATGAGAAGCCACTAACTTTAGTGAGTGATCTTGGTGTGGATAGTGCTATGAAACAAAAAGCAATCATTTCTTCAAAGTCTTCTCAGGAATCAAATCACAGAGGGTGGAATCAATTGGTTCTTCATCAATTCAAAGCTATAAAACAGAAGATAAAACATGCTCTTGTGGAATTCAGAAAAAGTAGTTACCAAACTTCTGCTGAAGCTATCCACCACAGAGCTTCACCTGAATATAGCATCATCAATAATGACGAAGAGATCTCACGAACTTTGGAAGATGGCGTGGTTCAAGAATACAAAAGGAGCAAAAGCTCAAATGAAACTAAAGCTTCTGATTATGATTCCAACAAACATGATGCCCGGCTCATGCGGAGAACATCTTCTCTGAATGAATCATTGGATAGATATACTCAGTTGTTCGAGAAAAGCTTCAGCAAAGAAGCTAAGTGGCAAAGCTCAAAGTCTAAAAGCTTAAAATTGACACACGAGGATAAGATCCACAAGAGTGCTCATGTTCCCAAGTTTTCAAGAAGCAATTTCTCTATGCCTAATCTCGAGACTTTAGGCTTCATTGTACAAGAGGCACTTTTTAATACAAATGATATAGGGACCGAGGAAACTTATGATCGTGTTCACAGAAAATCAGTGAGTCTTCCTTTAAAGATGGACAAATCACTTGATAACTTTAAAGAGGCTGAAATTGTGGAAACAGATAAGATTTTGGAGAAAATTGATGAAGTTACCTATGACCAAAATGAGGACATGGATGAGCCAGCAGTGGGGGATGGATGTTTTACCCAAGAAAAAGAGGAAATGAGTAATATGACTGCCTATCTGAGCAAGGAGGTGACGCCAACTCTTGAAACTAGCTCCGAGGATCATATAACCAGCCATGCAGAAGGTACCAAACTTATATACATGGGACTAAGTACTTCTTTGAGATGTCATGAAATGATTTTTTATTCAAAGTAAAACAAAAATATTGGATGAAATATTGCAGTCACTTTTCCACCTCTTAATGTTTGTGATATGAACTACAACAGAGGTAATTGACTAATTGCTGATTGTTTTGGCCATTATCGTTTCAGGCACAGAATTGTATACCCGAGTCTCTACATTGGAAGAATTGGAAACTGATTTATCAGACAAAGGAAGTGTATGGCCAGACTCTTCATCCAACAGAAATGCTAGTGTAGTGACAGCTGAAGATACAGATTACCCTTCCAATTTCAAATATGTGAAAAAAGTTCTTGAATATTCAGGATTCTTGGGAAATGAGCACACTCAGATGCGATACACAATAGACCAGCCACTAAAGCCCTCCTTGTTCAAAGATTTGGATGAGAGTTTGAGCCATGAAATTGAATCCTCTGAAGAAGAGACGATGAACCCTTATGATCACCAACTCATTTTTAACTTAGTGAACGAGGTGCTGCTTGAAATTTATGGAAGGTCACCAACTTACTTCCCAAGACCATTCTCCTTCAACCCCCGCCTCCATCCAATGCCTAAAGGGCGGTATCTTCTGAATGAAGTGTGGAGCAGTGTTAATTCATATATGACCTTGAGACCTGAGCTAGATCAGACATTAGATGATGTTGTAGGTCGTGATTTGGCAAAAGGAAGAGGGTGGATGATCCTTCAAGAGGAAGAGGAGTATGTAGGACTTGAACTAGAAGAGATGATAATGGATGATTTGTTAGATGAATTCATGTTCTCATGAAGTGTGCTTGATTAGTTACACCATGGTTTTGTTCAGGAAATTCTCCTAGCTGGTCCAGAAGTTTCACAGGAGTAGAAAGCAGTTTGGATTGTGTTGATTGTAGAAGAGGAAGATGAAGATGACAAAAGGGACAGCCACAAGCTTTTCATTAGCAATAATAGGCCGTGGAATATAGATTCCAGTGCATTTCAGCTCCATCCATGTCGATTTTTCCTGCGAATAAGATTCATATGTATATTAACTTATCAATAAGATTGTCTGGTATATGTCATGTAAATTCCTCGTGGATTTTGGTGAATGGCGTGATTGATTTTCATGTAAATAACATATATGAGTGAAGTGTTTTTGCTTACACCTTGGAGATTTCATTTCCTTGCACTGGATCACTGTAGAAACACTACTATTTTCAAACAAAACTTATTCTCGATCACTTTTGTCATCACTGCTCTCATTATTTCATACAATTAGAATAATGAAAATAATTCATTTTCATGCGAATAGGTAGTTGCAACCGATTATGTGAAACACTAAGCAGTTTCACATAAAATAACATTAAATTATACAATTTTATAAATAATTTCTATCTTATCGTCAAATACTATTTGAGAATATATTTTTAACTTGATAAAAATACTAAATATAATAAAAATATTATTGTGAGTAAACTCTCCATTCTATCATTCTCACCTCAACCAAAGGAAATAATATTAAATGTTATATATTGCCTTTTAGAATTTCTTTATGTGAGAGTAGAATTAATGATTTTTTTTGTATTCTAGTAGAATATTTTGTCTTTAATAAAATATTAACCTTTTTTTTGGTCTTTAATAAATTTTATATTAACCTCTATTTTAACAAATTGTTTAAAATTGGAAAACATTATTTATATATATAAGTCATATTTATTAAAATAACAATTTTGTAGGTAATTTTGATTGGAGATGCTGTAAGATTATGTTGTTTTGCATTTTGAGTTCTTCTGTTGTTTTTCTTGATAACTTCGCCCACATGCCCGTGCCTTTCTAAACTTCACGTAACTTACAAGTTCGAACGAGTAGCAGCACCAAACTGGCGTACCCTTGTGTGATTGTTTGGGGTTAGGATGATAAGCACACGCATGCGAAGTGTGAAAGGCTTATTGGCACCAAACTGGTTGGTTCAGGTAATACGTCGAACACCTTGTGGCACTGTTAGTTTGAGACTGTTCTGTGCTCAAGCCACACAAAACCAGGATTCCCTGTCTCGGAGAATCGAGAGACTCCCCAAAGGAGAATCCGTTGGCTCTGTTTTCCGCGGTTGGATGAGAGATGGCTACCCCGTTCACGGCGGTGACGTCTTTCACTCCATTAATCGTCTCAGGAGGCTCAACATGAACAAACGTGCCCTTCAGGTCAGTTATATATGTAGTGACAGTCTTCTCCCTCAATGTGAATGTGGTTATTTATGCTCCAGCAATCTTTGATTTTTTTTTAAAATGTTGTAGAATGGAAAAGGTATTGCTTGTCGATACTTGATAGAGTAGAGATAATGAAGGTTTTACCGTTTTGTGTTCATTGATAGGTGATGGAATGGGTGATCAGGGAGAGACCCTACAGGCCTAGGGAACTGGATTACTCTTATCTTGTGGAGTTTACAGTTAAGCTTCATGGGATTTCACATGGTGAGCAGCTCTTCTCCCGAATTCCGGTTGAGTTTCAGAATGAGTTGCTCTACAATAATCTAGTGATTGCATGCTTGGATAAGAGTGCCATAAGGCTTTCACTTGAGTACATGAAGAAAATGAGGGAATTGAGGTTTCCCATTTCGCATTTGGTTTTCAACCGTCTCATAATTCTTCATTCCTCGCCTGGCCTCAAGAAGATGATACCCAAGTTACTTACCCAAATGAAGGCTGATAAAGTTACACCACATGTGTCCACCTACAATATTTTGATGAAAATAGAGGCCAGTGAACATAATCTTGAGAATTTGTTGAAGGTCTTCTGTCGTATGAAAGAAGCACAGGTTGAACCAAATGAAATATCTTACTGCATTCTGGCTATTGCTCATGCAGTGGCCAGGTTATATGCTGCTACTGAAGCGTATGTGGAAGCTGTGGAGAAGTCTATTACAGGGAAGAACTGGTCAACATTGGATGTCCTACTTATGTTGTATGGGTATCTGGGGAACCAAAAGGAGCTGGAAAGAATTTGGACCATCATTCAAGAACTTCCCTCCGTTAGATCTAAAAGTTACATGATAGCCATTGAAGCATTTGGTAGAATTGGACAGTTAAACCGAGCTGAAGAAATTTGGTTAGAAATGAAATCAACCAAAGAATTGAAATCTGTAGAGCAATTCAATTCAATGATGTCTATATACTGCAAGCATGGATTTGTCGACAAAGCAGCTCCACTGTACAAAAATATGAAAGCAAGTGGGTGTAAACCAAATGCCATAACTTATCGGCAGCTTGCTCTGGGGTGCTTGAGATCTGGTATGCAAGAGCAAGCTTTAAAGACCTTAGATTTGGGTTTGCGTTTGACAATTAGTAAGAGGGTTAGAAATTCAACCCCATGGTTGGAGACCACTCTTTCAATTGTTGAGATTTTTGCTGAAAAAGGTGATGTGGGAAATGTTGAGAGATTGTTTGAAGAATTTCATAAAGCAAAGTATTGTAGATATACTTTTGTATATAATACCTTGATTAAGGCTTATGTAAAAGCTAAGATTTATGATCCAAATCTTTTGAAAAGAATGATTCTTGGGGGAGCTAGACCAGATGCTGAAACCTACAGTCTTTTAAAAATTGCTGAGCAGTTTCGAACTTGATTTTGGATGACAATTTTCAACAAGTTATCTGTATGTTGTTGTCTTTCTATCTACTAAATATGTACCATTTCTCATGAAAGCACTTTGTTTTCCTTTTACAACTAATGATGCTGAGAGTATAATCTGTAGATTTGATAAATACTGAGATTGAATAGGCTCATTTATTATCCAAATCTATTAATCATACAATAGAGCATATTGCCTAGTCTTTTTCTTACTGCTTATGTTTCCATCATTTTACACCTTTGATTTGTTTGACATCTAACGATTTCTCCTTTTGTCTATTTTTTAAATGTTTACCTAGTTTAAGTTAACACTCCAAAATCTCCATAGCTGCTGGCCTCTCTGCTTATGGTGTGGCAGGTGAATCCTGAACTCTAGTCCCTCGTGCTCTAATTCCTTTATGACCTATTTCTGCTGAATGGTCCCTGCCTCCATCCTCTACTGCCCATGATACAGACCCTCTCAAGCCAGCACCTCCTCAACCAACCAGAACCTTCATCACAAGCTTTTCCGTCTACTTATTGATTGTTAATAGTGGCTTTCAAGAATGGAAAACTACAGTTGGGGTGAATTTAGCACAACTGAATATTTCATTGGAGATAACATGATAATTTATTTGGCATTGATTCATTCCAAAAAAAAAAGCTAAGAATTATATAACATTGTGCATTCATCTGAATTAATTTAATTTTCGAAGTAGTTTGCCAAGTTATGTTTGATAGCTCCTAGGCCATGGGTCAAGGTGGTACAAGGGGCAGCACATTACAAAATTTCTTAGCTTAATCTTACCGGCTCTATATCTCGGCAATATGGTGGGACTGTCTACCACAGTGATCCCCAAGCATTCCTGAGATACGGCAGCTGGAGGAGACAATGCAAATCGGGAACCAGCAAGTTCTTCTGCGAAGTCAGGCAGCTTGTAGACCACCTCAGTGAGCAAGCCAAGGAGGTGGCGAGTGAAGCTTCAATGGAAAGAACACCCACCCAGAGCTCTTGCAATTAGCACTGGGCTAACACTAGCATTCGCTATCTCACCATCATCTAACAACTGGAATTTTTATATTGTATTAGTGGATGTAGGGATGTTTTGAGCCAACAAATATTTTTTCAGTTTTATTTATATATTTATTTATTTTCCTTTAAGGTGTTTTTAACAGGATACATTTTTCTGCTGCTTTGTATTCTTTTTTCTTTTGCAAATCTATTATTATCTATTAAATCTGGAGCTCAAGCTATAATCCAAAGTATCAGAATTCTGAGTAGAGATGCAAATAGCACCTAATTGATGAGACCAAGCATCATATAGTTCAAGAACTAAAGGGGTGTTCCAAAGAAATAACTCATGATACTAGTTGATATGAAAAGGATATTGAAAGATTACAAGATGCTTTTATTTATAGTAATGATATGTGCCTAATTAATCAACTAACTGCATGAGTAAATCTCAACCCTTAACTTCCAAATTATTGTGTACTGTTGATGACTGTGATAACCTATTTGATGCTTAGCATGAAGTACTTTCATGAGTTTCATCAGAATTATTTTGCCATTTTAGCATTTTGGCTTAGGTAGGTGATATATTTTGGTTGAAATAACCTCTTTCTTTCATTCAAATACTTAAAAAAAATTATCTCTCAATTCTCTTATTTATCTTTCCCTCCTTTCTATGTGATCATTTTCATTTCAACTCACATTTAAAAGTGATAGGTTCACTATCTTATATATATCCTCTTAACCTTCAACTATAATCAAATCATTAGTATACACATTGTATGGGTGTACACGTAGTTATAAAATATTTCCCAGTGACATACAGTGCATATTGCCTTCTGCATTTTATTTTTGTGACTTATGGTTTATGCTTTTAGGTTTGAGAAGTAGGCAGTATGGTGGATTTGAATTCAAGGTGCCAACAATCCACAAAAATTGCTTGAGGGAATTCTGTGTGTTATGAAGCTTCCTAAGTCTGGTAGGTATCTGGCTTCTGCATCTCCATTTCTTGGCCTCGTAACCTGGTAGGGATATACTTATCTGTCTGAGAAGGTCAGAAATTAGTTTTAGCTTTTCTATAATCTCATAGTAGCGTGGTTCTTATTGTGACAATCTGTACAACTCTATTTCTGCCATGTCAAAGTTCTTATTTAAAAAATGTGCCATATATTCATGTTATAAAGTTGTGATATCCAATTAGGAAAATTATACTCTCTCTATTCCAAAATGATAGTCTTTTAAGGTATGACAGGCTGATTCTGAAATACTCAATTATACAAATTTAGTAAAAAATACTCTCAATTTTTCAACTACACTTGTGTTTTTTTTCAATATTGATTACTCTAAATTATATTTAGGGATATTGTTGGCTTTAGGGTTTAGGGTATTTATCCCTGATCTGCAAAGGACGAAAATATGTTGATATAAACAAAATATCCATAAGCTATAGAGGATTGGCAATGCAGTAAACGCCTGCAAGTACTGGAGCAGCAATTGCAATGAGATGCAGATACCAACACGAACATCGGGTCTTTTCTGATGCGTTGAAACCCCAACTAACCACAGATAAGGCCACAACAAAAATTCATGAAGGCTGGCTGGTGCCATTCTTGAGATGTCCATCGGTTTCAACTTGCAAATATGTACAAGATGGTGGAACTGCTTTGGATGCTGAGATAGCATTACTTGATTGTCGAGCTCAAACCATGAGTTCCTTTCTGCCTGATAGTTAAGGATTTCTCTTAACATTCCAATCATATCAATGTTGTTTGTTCCTAAGAGCAACACAAAGTACCCATAAAAAGGGTCATATTCAAATGATGTAATAGCTAGGACTAGTTAAATAAAGTGTTAGATAAAAAAAATATATATAGAAAATTATAACAGCAAACAAACAATAATATTATCCATGAAAATAAAAAAACACAAATAATACTTGTAATAATTAACATGAATAATAAATACGAAGACTTTTCTCAAGCCACCTATATTTATGTGTATTATCTGGAGTTTCAAACTCTGTTTGTACCTGTGTTTGGGTGAAAGTTTGACAGGTCCAACATCATATCTGTGGAAGAAACTCACTCCTTGTTAAGCGTTGGGGTTTCATAAAAATACGCGTTACGGTAATTTATACAACTACCCAATCATGCATGAGAAAATCTCTCAATTTTCCTTCTTCCACGGCATTTTTTTTGTCAAGTTTTGACGGAACTTAGTTTGACTTACGTATAAACACTTGAGAAATTTGAAGTTTTATAATAACACTTGAGACTGAGGCGAGACTGTTGTGCTCTATGTTTCAATGCATGTTATAATTCATTTTGTAGCTGCTGATTACAGTTAGATTCCCTCATAATCAATACATTTTTTACTGATTATCTTCAAAGGATAAATTGGAAACTGTATTACACTCAGAAAATTTTCTTCTTTGATCTTAAATATACCTCAATTTGATAGATTGACGTGCCTTCCCTTTCACATTGGAAACTGAAGAACTTCGTACCAAAATTGTCTATAACTGCAACTGCTGTTTTTAAGCATACACGAATTTGATTCACCGGTCAGCATAAAAGGGTTAAATTTGAAAACCTCGTCATCCTGAAACCTTCATTATTTTCAAACCCAAAGACTAAGTCCAACTGAACATGCATTGACACAACTGCACGAGGCAAGCTATTACCATGCAGAACAAGTAATTGACCGATATAAGATCAAAACATAGGTTTAACTGAAAGCTAAGTAAATAAATAACACATCTTAGAAATAACTGCATCAATATCAAGATCGAACTGTTACAGATGACAAAAAAAGACAGTGTGCTATCATTTCCAAAACATGCAAGAAAACTAGTAACACATCCATTTTCATTCATTCAGGTAAGGTAATTTATGAACTCTGCAGCAGTAGCAATTGCTGCCCCCGTAATGGCATCTATCGCAATCTTGTCTTTCTTGTTGTTACTGACTGCAGATACCAGGGCCCCGGTTACTGCCCCCCCAATCATGGCATTCTTCTGCAGTACATCCAATCCAAGTCAAAGAAGTGTTTCAGTAAGAAATTAAGTAAAAAAATAAATTGCAATTGAACAATGGAGCACATCTAAATCAAAAAGTTAAAATCCCTTTGACTTCCAATTTTCACAAATTCCTTTTTTAAATTGTTATGTTTAATTCTGAACTAAGTCAACTTTGGGAAAAGCTAAAGTAAAAGAGGGAACTTTTATAAATAATTTATGGTGAAGGCTACAGTGTACCAGTATTATTTAGCATTAGATTATTTAAAATCTCAACACATATCCTACTTCTCCCATTAAATCGTGTCTTTCTACTTCTTCACCGGCCACTTCCCTTCCCAACAATTCTTCCGACCACCATTTGCTACTGCCAGAAGCGATTTCTAGGGGCAACAATTCTTCACTCTTCTTCCACTAATTTATCCCTTGGAATTTATGTAATCTGTACAAGAAACCGACAAAATGGAAACTTGAAAATATAGAATATATTGTGAGAGAAGGTTGAGAAGAGGTCAGGATGCGTAAGTGCATAGCGTGAAAGAAGTTGGTTGCAGAGTTGTGGGTGATGGATTTTCTAAAGAACAGGGTGGATGTGGGCTCAATGGGGGAAGAGGAAGAGGAAGAGGTCAGAAAAAGGGAGATGAAAAGTTTTCTGGTTGTGAGGAAAAGAGAGACAGGGATAGGGGAGAGATTCAGTGCAGGTGGTATAGGATGCAAACAAAAAGATCAGATGAATCTAATGATAGATATAATTAGTTCATCATAAACCAAATAATGAGATTGTCCACAGTAGTCTTTGCCACAACTTATCTAAAAGTTAATTTTAACTTGCCAGAAGTTTTTACTGAAAAGCTTAGCTAAACATAATCTCTATATATTGTAAATTTCCAGCCACTCAAGCTATACCGAAGTGGGTATTTTTCTAAATCCAATACAATACCCAGAGTATAGTACTAGATTTATTGAGAGCCAAACATGCTGCTTGCTATTGTTAATAAAAGTCGAAATTTTGTTATCAAATTCCTTGCCATCATGCTCAAGGCAACCGCATGAAAAAAATGTGTAACTCCTAGCATGGGGTCTAAAATCTTAACAGGTCTATTTAAACTGTGAAATTAGACTGCTGTACATGGGAAGTTGAACAATGGTGTGGAGAGAGTTACCCAGTCTCTAGTGCCACGGATTCTCTCTACCCCATATTCGGTTCCAACATAAAGGCCAGCTACAGTTCCTGTAAGCATAAAAAAAAGTGCATCAAATGGAGCTATTGCTTTTCCAAAATGAATGTACCCAATTACATAGACCTTGCAACCCAAGTCTTACCCCAATATACACCTTCTTTACACATCTTCTTCAACTGCAACAAAACAACGACACCTCGTGAGCAGGGAATGAAAAATGTCTATTGAATAGGTTTCCCAGGTACCCTTTGGGAGGTTACCCCAGTTATCATTTTCCGCAAGGACTACTCGTCCAACACTATATTTTGAAAGAAGATTTCACAAGATTGATAGCACGATTGAAAGTTTTGGGAGAAGAGAATCCAATTTGACAACAATATACTAATCTACACAGTGAAATTGGACTGAATGTCTACACATGTGAAAACATCAATTTCACAAAAAAAAAAACTAATAGCGAATCACAACGTTAAATCGTGAACTTACCGTTTTCTCAAAATCATGACTTGAGATATTCCCTGGAACAGACATGTTGAATTAGTCTCACAGAGGCCTTCTTCACAGACGAAAATAACAATAATAATTCAAAACTAAAGAAGTAAACTCTGAAGCGATGCAGCGGAAGAAGCAAAGTAAAATACGAAATTGCCATGGGTGTATAACCATAATCCAAATTCAACAAGGAAAAAACTAAAACCGTGATTATAGATAGAGAAAAAAAAAAAGTTACATACTCTTTTGGATAATATGATAGGTATCTTCAACCCCTGAGCGTGTGGCTGCGATCTGGAATACAAAATAAATAAATAGCGAATTAATTAATTAATTAATTAGGTAAGAAAAGAAAGAGAAAAGGAAGAGAAAATTACGGTTCCGATCCTGAGGAAAGCATCAACAGTGAGATTGAGAAATGGATTGCCCATGTCAATGGCTACATCAACCCTAGGAGACCCTGAAACCTTCACCCATGCCATCTTTCACTCTCTAAGTCTTCTCTCAAATTTTTTTGGTTTGGGTTCATTCAATTCACATGCATAGACAGAAACACAGATAGAGTGCAGATTCAACTGTCACTTCATTGCCTCCTACTCAAGTATCCTATCACTTCAAACCTTTTTTTTCTTTTCAAGTTTTTTATTGAATGAATGGAAGAAAAGTGACGAAGAAAAATAGCTTCAAATTAAGATCACACCAAAAAGTATGTGTTCATCTTGAAGCTTATCTCTGCAGTTAAAATTTATAATTGATTTCTCGATTTGAGTGCTTCACCTACTTCTTGTTCATTAAATAATTATAAGAGTTTTTAGTCTGTTTTTTGTTTTTCATTTTTTTTAATTTTCAGAATCTTTCTCCGATTCCTGAATGTGTGAAGATGGCCGAGAAGTATCTTCATAATTGTAAAAGTATCACAATTGTATGAATTAACCGTTTCGAGAACAAAACTTTATAGGTCGACAATTTTCACTTTTTTCACTTTAACCATTTAATATATTCATTTCAAAATTATTAAAAGAACTATTTAGTCATTTTATATTTTTTTAAGTAGTTTTTAAATTTTATTTACGTAATTTATTATTTGTATTTATTTGTTACTGTTGAATAATTTTTCAAATTTGATTTACGTAGTTTATTATTCCTATTTGTTTATCACTATTAAAGCAACTTTCAAATTAATTTACATAGCAGTTTTTATTTTTTATATTCTTGAAATCTCTCTCTGATAACTGTGTGAACATAACCGGACGGAAAGTATCACAATTATATTAAGCAGACAAATGAAATAAGTATAATTTTATTAATATTTTTATGTTTTATATATTTGTGTGTGTATTTTTTATGATTTTTTTAAGAAAATTTAAAACAATATATGTATATATATATATATATCTTTAATGTAACAATATTTATAAAAATAAAATATTTTATATGTATATATCATAAGTATATTTATACTTATCAGCATATGTATCATATTAAAGAATAGCTATCAGCAATGATTTAATGTTTAATGTTTATGTAATTGCCTGTATTAATATAATTCAAGAGACTAAAAATAAAAGTAAATAAATTCAAGAATCTGAAACTAAATAAATAAATAAATAAAACAGAATAAATCTTAAAAAAAATAGAAACAAATAAATTCAAAATAAGAATTAAAAACAATAAAAAAAATCTATTTTAAAACAAAATAAAAACAATAACAAATATAAACACAATAATTAAAAAATAAAAACAAATTAAAATATTCACAATATTAAGAAAATTATATTCTAAAAATCAAATTGTTCTCCGGCAACCAACAACGTAAAAAAAATTGTGACTTTTTACGGCAAGTACACCGCATTGTCATAAATAATAATGTGTCTCCATATCGAACAGTTGAATATTCGAGTAAGAGATTCGCTAAATATAAAACAAAATAGTTTGTTGGAATTTGTTGTGATGACAATGATTAATTAAAAAATAAGACAAAGGATTTGTTGCTTAAGTTGGTAAAATAGGGATTGAGTTTCATCTTTCTCACTTTTATGTATTTTGATTAGCATGTTAACATTATGTCCTTTGATTGATATGGATGCTCGTATAAAATTCATTTATATAGATTTCTCACATATAAAATTAGTAAGATGCTTCCTAAACATCTATTCTTCGCATATTTATAATAACAACTTATAATCATCTAACTCAAAAGTTGATAGCAATTAAGATTTCAAGTCTATTCCTAACACTCAAATATATTAAGTATTATTGTTTAGGTTAAAACCATAAAAATATTTTTCAGTCAAATTTTAGATTTTAGATCAAGAATTAGAAACAAAACAGCAATATCAATAATCAATCAATAACATAATATTATATTCAAATATCACCTCAATACACAAGAGTTTGAACAAATTACTCCCAAATTTACAAGGTAAAATTAGTCACACATCTTCTAACACCTTTTATCCTCCCAATTTGGTTACAAGTCATCCAATGGTGTTTTCCTCTCAATCTTGCACACTAGGGTTGAGCCTCAAGCCCCTTATTTAATCTAATTTGCTAGGGTTAACTGACTTCTTGATGAAATCTTTTTGCGTGGCGTTGATGGGCTCATTTGGGCAAATAAAACATAAAAAATCAATGTCTCTGGCGTTATCCCGCTCGAGAGAGCAAAATGTCGATTTTGTCCAATGCTTCTGGAAGATTCTCGCTCAAGCGAGAATGGACTCGCTTTAGCCCAGTTATCTTCATTATTTTCTAAAAACCTGAAATAAACACTAAATTTGGAAATTGAATAATCTTATTCAAATAAAGATTACAAAATATGTAAAAATGTATAAATTTATAAATTAGAGTTTAAGTAGACAAATGATAAGTAAGTTTATTAGTATTTTATGTTTTATATATTTGTGTATCTGTTATGCAATTTTTTAAGAAAATTTAAAACAATATATGTGTATATATATCTTTTATGTAACCATATTTATAAAAAATAAAATATTTGATGTGCCTATAGCATATGTATATTTATATTTATCAGCATATGTATCATATTAAATCGGCAATGATTTAATGTTTAATGTTTATGCAATTGCCTGTATTAGTATATAACATTTCGATATGGTGAAATATCATTCATAATTATACATATTTATCATTCATAATTATACATATTGTAATATGTCGGTATTAATGTTAATACATTAATCTTGTTCTCAGAGGCACGTTTTTTTTTTTTATCGATACTATATCTATATTTTTATTATTAAAATTAATTATATAATTATATTATAATATTTTATTTTAAAAATTTATGTGTATTTGTATTTTTAAATATTTTGATAAAATTTATTTTTATTACAAAAAATTATATTAATAAAAACACAACCAATATAATAGTTCTATATATTTTTAAAAATTAATAATTATAAAATTTATTTGAATAAATACGAATAGATGTATAATAATAGAAAAATAAAAAATGTGAATTAGATCGATCACTGACTGTATTTCTGTTAGTATTAAATTATGTAAATTTGGAGTTTCATGAAGGTTACTTATAGTACCTATAGTATTGTATGACAATTTCACTTTATAATATTTTATTATAAAACTATATTTGTGAAGAAAAGTTAAAATTACATTGTAACTATTATGCAAAAAAAATTATAACATATTTTTCTGTTTGATAATGTTTCATTATAAAATATTTAATAATATCTTTATAAAAAATGTTTTGTAACTTTATATTAATGGAAACTGAAAAATTAATCCAAACTCAAAAACAAAATATTTGATTTACTTCAAAGTTTACATTAAATGAAAATTAAATCATATCAAATGATATCAAATAAGTGCAATCGAACAAAATTATTTATAAAATGACTAAGTTTACACTTCTTACCAAAGTCCACATCGAGTATGATATTGTATGAACAATTGTATGATCATAATATAATATTAAATGACATGTAGTTAATTTCACGGAGTCATGTGATAAACACATAGCAAATTATTCTTTCGCCTTTTACTAAAGAATACCGTGTGAGGAATTTGAATTTAGGAATGTATAATAAGTAGGTGGAGAGGATACCTCACTCATATTAATGCATATTTACATGCTTAATAGTCAAGTATAGGGTGATATTTTGATATGTTAGTGGTTTAATTTTGTTTTTTTATTTTTAATTTGAATGATTTCTCCAAATTTCTCTTATAACTTTTCTTACTATCAGAAAATACATTTTATGTACACTATCGAAGATCATGAAAGTTCATCTATTTATAAATAGATTTCTCTACAAAACTTCTAAAGTATTTCCCATGTAATAAACTTTTTTTGGCTGAACTTAACTCTTGTTAGTTTCTGTGTTTGATCAGAAATGTTCTTTTCCTATATTTCTTTGAGCAATATACGTTTGTAAAATGAATGTCACTGTCCTTCAACAAAGAGAAAAATCTGAAAACCTCATGCACTCTTGCCTTTGCCCTTGATTATATTATAAAACTATTTGAAAACCTTATGACCATCCATTATTGATTGTCTCAGGTTTCATCATCAAAAAGTGTACACCTCTGCATGTTTTCTATGCTTCTAATTGTTAAAGCTTTACTTCATGATGCATTGAGTACATTACTTAATTGTAGTCCAGAAGAGCCCAATAGTAAAAGTATTATAACAACAAAGAAGTAACCAGCATTTCAAAACTAAAATTGTTTTGTGGGTGTTTCATGTTTTGAATTTTACTGTAGTGATTCATTAGAAGACATGTGTCAAGTTTATGTTATTCAGTCGTAACATGAATAGATATTTCATTTCAAGTTCATGTTTTCCTTCTAAAGTTTGTGACATCAACTTCAAATCCCATGATCAAGTGGTTCGGTTTCCTTGCTAACACCTAGTAACAACCTAGAGCATTCAAAAACTTTTTCAGTCTCTCCTGAATAGGTTGATTGAGTGTGTATACGCAAGTGATACTAATTAAGAATGAACTGTTATGAAGGACAACTATGATTTGCTTGTGTCTTTTAATATTGAAAAAACATTCAAATATCTTGAACAGTAGTTTATGGGGATTTGATAAGTGGCAAAAACTTAAAAAAGTGAAAAAGAAGGGATAAATGTTGTTGTGGGAGTCACAGACCAAGTAAGACTCTGGAACTTAAGTCCCACATCAATTACAAAAATTGATGAGAATGACATAAATTGTCATAAAAGAACTTGACAGACTCCAGTGATAATCATCTTTGCGCTTGGGGCAATGACGCAGCTAGTGAGGTTCTAACCGAGGCGCGTCTATTGCTGGTTGAAAACTATTTCCAAACCCCCTCTTGGGCCTAAGTCTATCTTAGGCCTTTGAGAATTTCTGGAAGGGCTTCTTTTTTGGAGGTAAACCCTATAATTGTCAAAATAATTTTCAAACTAGAAATTTCATAATATTGAAGTTTATAAGTATGTTAATATATTTTTATGGGATTTAGTGTTTGTTTAAAAAATCTTCAAACTAAACATTAAATATTATTAAACTTTATTACAAGTTTGGTAATAGAGTTTCATGTATCTGTGTATTGAAATAATGTTGAAACTAGACATTTCATAACGGAAAATATCCTTTTGACACTCCAAAACTGTGTTAAAGTATCATTATCCTTTCATAATAGTAAATTATGATAATAGTAAAGGTCTCCATATAGTTTGGTAATAGAGTTAAGTCTCAATTGTACATGTAATTTGTAGTGTATTGAAATAATGTTGCAAATACATTTCATAATGAAAAATATTCCTTTTGGCACTCCAAAACTGTGTTAAAGTATTATTATCCTTTTATAATATTAAATTTTTGAAGTTTGACTCTCCATACTAGTAAATTATGTATGTTTAATAGAGTCTCATGAAGGTCTCCATATAGTACCTTTATTGCACTAGATATTGTAACATGAGGACAATTTCACTTTATAATCTTCTACTATAAAATTAAAATTATATTTGTGAGAAAAAGTTAAAATTACATTGTAACTATTATGCAAAAAGTATATAACATGGTTTTTTTATGTTTATTAATGTTTCAATATTTAATAATATTTTTATAAAAAATGTTTTGTGACTTTATATTAATGAAAACTGAAAAATTAACCCAAACTCAATAACAATATTTGATTTACTTCAAAAAGTTTACATTAAATGAAAATTAGATGATATCAAATAAGTGAAATAGAACAAAACTGATTTATAAAATGATTAAATTTACATTTTTAACCAAAGTCCACATTGAGTAAGATATTGTATGAATAAATGTATGATCATAATATAATATCATAGAGTATGTAGTTGATTTCATGGAGTCATGTGAAAAACACATAGCGATTATTCTTTCGCCTTTTACTAAAGAATACCGTGTGTTTGTTACATTAAGTGACATACGTCTATTTTTGAATGAGTTCCTTTTGAAGGACTCTACATCTATAATTAAATTTGTTGTCATATTTTTTAAAAAAATTGACTTTTTTCTTTTTTATTCTCAGTAGAAAATATGTTATTATTCTAACCCCATTAAGTTTTCAATTAATAAATGTTTATTAATGATAAAACAATATTCATATTAAAGCATTTTTATATGTTTAATCATAGATAATATTTTGATATATTAGTATTGTATTTTTATTTTTTATTTTTAATTTGAGTGAAAGCAGTGTGGATAACCAAATATTTGTTTTTCTAACCACTAATGGATTATTTTTTTTCTTCTGATAACTTTTTTTTTTTCAATGTTCTTAAAAATAACACTGCAGTAGGAAGTTTATGGGATAATTTGAGTGAGTTATTACAGAAATTGACAAAAATAATATTTTAAATATAGACTTGTCATCATATTCAAATCATGTCAAGTTGAAATAATTTTACTTTTATAGAGATGATGAAATTGTGTAAGAAAAATATGATTTTAGTTAAACATTAAAGTGGTGCGAGATTAAAGTCACGTAAAATTAAAATGATTTTAATTAATATTTAATTGAAGTGGTAGGATTTCCAAGACTTTAACTTTTAATTTTGTTTGATAAAAATTTCTTAGAGGTGAATCAAATCTTGAAAACAAGTTACTAATAATATTATAATGAGACATTGAAGTTCCTAGGACCCATCTAAGTTATAGGAAGCACGGGAACATATGAGGTCATTTGTCCATTTAAGTAAGACATTAAGAACAACAATGGAAAAGCCAAAGAGGTGGCATGGTCCAACAACGACAATAAAAGGTTGGATCTATGTACGTCAGTTCTACTTTCACTTTTGTTGTAACTTTCTCAATTTTCTTTTTTTTTTCTCTCACTCTTCCAATAAATTAAATTTCATCAGTATTAATGATTTTTAAGCACTATTCATATATTTATTGTTAGGTGTTTATTTTATGGGGATTTTTAATTATACAAAAAAAATTCAGTCAAAGTTAAGAATCATCTACGACTTCAATTAAATATTAACTCCATATAGTTGTGTGATGTTATTACGACTTATTTATATTAGAATTAAACTATATTTTTTTTATCCATTTTCGTAATAACTCATCCAAATTACTCTTGTCAAATAAATTTTCTCATTGTGGCAGAGAACACATTTTATGCATATCACCGAAAATCCATGAGAGTAGGTACTTGGAACATTAGAAGATCCATGAGAGTAAGTACTTGGAACACTAGTTGAAAATCATATTCTATTAGGAACCAAGAATTGAAAAGAAAAAAAAAAGTAAATTTTTATTGAATAGAATGAAAGAACAAGAAATAAGAGGACATTTTCTCAAAGGATTTCCCTTCCCCAAAGAGCCAATGCTCAAAATAAACATCTTCTTTACTCTAGTATCCTCCTATATCTTTCTAATAAGTAACTACTATAATTTCCTTTATAAACTATCTATAAACAAGACCACAACCACTTTCTCCTAGTATGCTTCTGCATATATTATTGTTTCAGAACTGAAGGACGTTGATCTAGAACCTGTCATGCTCAACACTAGCATGCTTCAAATATATTCAGTTTTATATTTATAATGAATTCTTTCAGGTTAAAGAAGAGAAGATGTCAGGCAACATCCCACCTTCCATTTACAGCATATATTGGACAGCAGCATGATGCTCACTTCAGAGTTAGAACTTGTGATGCTGTTTCTTCTGCAATATCCATGTCTATGTACATTCTACATGAGTTTAAAAGAGCTCCCCAAATATACTCGTTAGGTTCAATAGACATGTTTCGAACAATATCAGTTCCTCTTAGTCCAAAATTTGATGTTCTAAAAATATACATGTGATTGCTATGAAAGAAACCTCTGCGTTTTTAGTGTTTTAAAAAATCTTTTATCAAACTTGGATAAGTAGCAAACACTTAAAAAAGAACAGGACGAATGCTATCTATCATTGGAATAGCTGCGGAAGTCAGCAAGTGGAAACTGGCCCTGCAACCAAGAACATTGGCTGAAGTCCCACACTGAATAATATAACATTTTCTGAGACGGACAAATCCTAGTATATGACTTGACCGACCACATTTAGTAAAATAATAATAATATATATTTCTTACTCAGCGTACCTTAGATAAGGCTACTCACAGTTTCACAATTATTCATTTGTAAAATAACAATTTATCCATAGAAGAAGTGGTACTACAGCACAAATTCAAAAAAGTAAAAGTAATATATAAACTCTAAAAATAAAATAACAAGTAATGTTATAAACTCTGATAAAATAAAATAAAATAAAAAGTAATATACAGTCTAAAAAAACAAGTAGTATATACACTGATAAATAAAAAAACTATACAATCTAGAAAATTCAAAAACTTTTTCAGTCTCTCCTGTATAGGTTGATTAAGTGTGTATATCAAGTGATAACTTTCAGAAACTAATTAAAAATTAACTGCTATGAAGGACAACTATGATTTGCTAGTGTTTTTTAATATTGAAAAAACATTCAAATATTTTGAACAGTAATTTATGGGGATTGGATAAGTGGCATAAACTTAAAAAAGTGGAAAAGAAGGGAGAAATGTTGTTGTGGGAGTTACAGACCAAGTAAGCCTCAGGAACTTAAATCCCACATCAATTACGATAATTGATGGGAATGACAGAAGTTGTCATAAAATAACTTGTCAGACAACAGTGTAAAGTATCTTTGCGCTTGGGGCAATGACGCAGCTAGTGAGGTTCTAACCGAGGCGCGTCTATTGCTGGTTTGAGAATTTCTGGAAGGGCTTCATTGAGTGAAGCCCTATAATTATTAGGTAAATTTTTTTATTAATTTGAGGAATTTGTTAAAATAATTTTGAAACAAGAAATTTCATTATATTAAAGTTTATAAGTTTGTTGATAAAGTTAATGACAAGAAGATTTATTTATTTATTTGTAGTGTTTTTTTAAATGTTAAAAAACATTATTACCAAACTTATAAAAGATTTAATACTATGATATATTAAATTTTATAAGTTTGACTTTTCATGATATTAAATTTTATTTATAGTGTTTGTTTAAATATTACAATTTTTTATCACCAAACTTATAAAAAATTTAATATTATATTATGAAATATTAAATTTTAGAAGTTTGACTTTTCGTAATATTAAATTTTATTGGTAGTGTTTGTTTAAATATTAAATTTTATTATTACCAAACTTATAAAATTTTTAATAATATTGAATGTAAAACCTCTAAATTTAATATTATGAATTATGACTCTTCAAAATATTAAATTTTAGAAGTTTGACTTTCATAATATTAAATTATGTAAGTTTAATATAGTTTTATGAGAGTCTCCATAAAATACCTTTAGTACAGTTGGTATTGTAACCTGAGGACAATTTCACTCTATAATCTTCTACTGTAAAATTAAAATTATATTTGTAAGAAAAAAGTTAAGATTACATTGTAACTATTATGCAAAAAGTATATAACATGTTTTTCTGTTTATTAATGTTTCATTATAAAATATTTAATAATACTTTTATAAAAAAATGTTTTGTAACTTTATAATAGTAAAAATGGAAAAATTAATCCAAACTCAATAACAAAATGTTTGATTTACTTCAAAAATTTATATTAAATAAAAATTAAATCACAGCAAATAATATCCAATAAATAGAATCAAATAAAATTTATTTATAAAACGACTAAGTTTACATTTTTAAACAAAGTCCACATTGAGTGTGATATTGTGTGAACAAGTGTATGATCATAATATAATATCAAATGGTACGTAGTTGATTTTCATGGAGTCATGTGATAAACACATAGCGAATTATTCTTTCGCCTTTTACTAAAGAATACCGTGTGTTTGTCATCTTAAGTGACATACACTTATTTTTGAATGAGTTCCTCCTCTTGAAGGACTCTGTATCTATAGTTAAATTTTTTTAATGTGAAATTTATGTGTGTTTAATGAGGAGGTTTTAATGAATGTAAATTTGGGTCTATTTTTTTACAAAAATTGACATTCTTCTCTTTTGAATTGTTAGTAGAAAATATGTTATTAATCTAATCACTATTTTTTAATTAATAATGGTTTGTTAATATGATAAAAATAGTATTCATATTAAAGATTTTTATATGTTTATAATTAAGCATAAGATGATATTTTGATATTAGAGGTTGATTTGATTTTTTTTTAATTTGAATGAATATTTAATTAGAGTTCCATGATATTACACATTGAAGTTGTGTGAAATTAAAATAATTTTAATTAATATTTAATTAGAGTTCCACAACTTAAACTTTGTCTCATGAAAATTTCTAAAATGGTGAATCAAATCCAGAAGTTGCTAATAATATTATAAAGAGTCATTCAAGTCACTAGGACCCTCTAAGTTTGAGCATAGGAAGCACTGTAAGTTCTAAGATCACAAGGTCTATTGGGGACTCCAATATAGCTCTCAATCTGCGTCATTTGTCCATTTGCCTAACACCTTGATCTTTGAATCTCTTCCATGAAAACTTGGGCAAGAAGGATCAAGAACAACAATGAAAAAGCCAAAGGGGTGGTTTGGTTCACGCTCTTCAACTCTCTACCTTTTCTTTATTTACAAGGACAATGATGACGTGGGGTCTAACAACGAACATAAGAGGTTGGATCTACGGTTTTATTTAAGTTTGATAAAGTTTCTCAATATTTGAAATCAGATAATAGCTTATAATAAGTATCATTGTAAGTAGTTTTGTGTAAAAAGAAACTTGTATTTTGAAAGAATAAGCCTTATTAAAATCTTACCTGAAAAAAGAAACCCTTCTTAGGAATTAAAAAATGAACTAAGAAAAAAAAATATACTTCATCTATCAAAGGATATTTTACATTCCTAAAATGGATGTACGAAATGACTCTAATACTATATTAGTAAGTGGACTTTTAGTATAAGTCAACCCCATAAAATCGACTCATAAGGTCGAGGTTTGCACTCACTTATATACCATGAATTGTCCTCATCTCTAGTCGATGTGGGATCTCCATCACACCCCTCACGCCGAGAGTGATAGATAGAAACTCGTGCGTGAGATAACATATTATGGGTGGTGGCCTGATAAACCCAATAAATACTCACTAGGATAGGATCAAAATGGCTCTAATACCATATTAGAGGGGGGTGTGATGGAGATCCCACATCGACTAGAGATGAGGACAATTCATTGTATATATGTGGGTGCAAACCTTAACCTTATGATTTGATTTTATAGAGTTGAGTTAGGCTTAAAGTTCACTTCGTAATATGTTATCCCCTCGAATTTGAATTTTGCATAAATTTGATAATAAAATCTAAAAGTATGTTTAAAATTTGTTCAAAAACTAAAAGTATTTAACATATATTTTATCCGTAAAACAAAATTAAAAGTATCATGAAAACTTTTTATTTATTTTAAATTTATAAAAAAAATCTCCAACACTTATAATTAAAGAAACTAACTTCTCAACTTTCACTTACTTACATCTCTTAAACAACTTTTGAGCTGCAACTAATTTATCACTTAGTTGTATCAAACATGGCATCACTTAATATATACTTAACTATGTCTTGGCCAAAACAAAACACACTTGTCTTCGAATTTTGTGTGTGTGGCATAATTTAGTGAAACATTTTCCATTGTGAAGGTAACGTCACTTTCTTAGTAATTGAATTTTATTTATAAGAGCCACATAAAATAAAAGTAGTTACAACGACCACAAACCACAAATTGTTGGGACCTTCACCACAACCCTGTGGATTACAGCCAACTCTTAAATGCTTATCTCTCTCCTTTTCTTCCTCACCACAATAATATAAATTCTCCTCAACTTTTTCTTTTACACTTTTTTTCTTTAACACCAACTTAAGGTGATTCTTTTAAAAATTTGATGTTATTAGATATTAGAATGAAATTGATGTAAAATAGAGCTTTTTTTTATCATTTCTTCGCATGTAACTGCGGTTGCATTCAAGTAATGTCCTTTGATTTCACCTATTTTAATCTATGCTTTATAAATCGCTTCAGCACAAAATAAGAAACCATTTCTCCAACACATAAATGGTTGGAAATTCACATTTTCATCATCTTTCGTAAAATCAAGTCCTCCACGAAGACATTCATAAACTGTCTATAAGTCAATTTTATAAAATCCAATTAAATTTAAAATTTACTTTTTAATATAATATTAAAATTATTTTAAATTTATTATAATAAGAGCTTATTATCTTTATAAACCATTATCATCATCTTCACGAACGAACTTTTCTTAATAGATTCAGGTTATTTTTTACATAGTATTTTCTTTTATTAACATTATATATAACTTTTATGTTATCCAGTATTAATATTGGTTCGTGATTTTGATATTTAGAGAAGGAGATAAAAAAAATGAAGGTAAAATAACTCCAAATTAATTCATTTAATAAAAGATGAATGCGACGCTTCTGAAATAATAATAAAAAGACGAATAAAAATACGCAATAGTACATTTTTATTTCAGTGATGGCCAAATCATATATATTTTAAACTATAGTGTCCATTATTTACGTTGACTTTGCAGTTTTGACATTTAATAGCCTTTTTTACCTGTTATAATAATATAGTATACTTTAAATAGATAGTTCATTTGAATTAGTCAAAGTACATAAAAATTATTCGGATACTACATTAGCATAATGTTTAAAAATCTAAATCCTTTTTTGCATATATATTTTTTATAATCCCTTTTCTTTAAAAAAAAAATGCTTTTATCTGATGGGAGCATATACCTGGTGTTTCATTTATGCTGATTATTGTAAGCATTATATATATCTAAGAAAATGTAACAATTTTACCGGCAGAGATTGATTTATGTCATGTTAAATATTAGATTAAAAATTCCGACCATATAAATTAATTTAAATATTAAATATTTTTAAAAAAAAACTTAATACACATGAAGATTTATATTTTATATACCCAATACATAAAAGTAATAATAATTTATATTTGATATTAAAAAAACTGGACTCGTTATTTATGCAATTTGTAAGAACTAGAGTCATGTCTGAAACTTTAAGTGCTACTAAAAATTAATTGAAGCCTAAGATTTTGGTGAGTGTTATATTCAATTTACTTAAACTTTTTAATTAAAAGAATTAGTGTTTAAAAATAGTTTATTAAAAAAAAAGATGAGAGGCAAGGAAAATGCCCTAAAGCATATTCCGTTTGTCCGCATTATAAAGTGATAAGGGTGTGTGGACAGTCACTTTGAGGTGTGCATCGTAGAACAAGGGTTTCTCTCTGTTGCTTCACTTTCTCGTAGAAATCGAAATCAAAACAAACAAAATTATGGGCAGAAAATTCTTCGTCGGTGGAAACTGGAAATGCGTATGTTTCAATCGCCTCTTCACTTTCTTCATCGTTTACCTTTTTTTTTTTGCATGTGTGATTTTGTTTTGATCTTGACAAACGAAATCGTGGTAGTTCTACACGATCAACTTCGAAAGTTGGTCTAATTTAGAAAGGCTGGGCTCTGAAATTACGAGATCGGAAAGTTTTGATTTTGTCTGTGAATCATTTCATGGGTGTTTTCTTTTTTTTTTCCGATCTAGCCAGTATGTAGTAGTGGTGACACTCTTCGCACTAAGATCCTTACTCTCTTTGGGGATTTGTAAAAGAAACATGCACTTTAACATTATGTGATGATCTTAAGAGTATTTGTGTGTGTGAATGCTTTATTTGTAATCTGATGATGGCATTTCTAATTGCTTTGTATACCTTTTTTTATTTTTCGTGGATCTTTCTTGGCAATGCCGTGGGGAAAACTAATTATTGAATCAACGTTTTTTGAAATCTTTAGTGATTAATCGGCGTAACTGATGCTTTGGATTGATTTTGTTGCAGAATGGAACCACTGAGGAGGTGAAGAAGATTGTTACTACTCTGAATGAAGCTAAAGTCCCTGGAGAAGATGTTGTGGGTGAGTCTTGGCTAACTTCTTATGGGATTGTCTCTTTTTCTGCCGAACATTTCATACTTAACACACTCTTGTCAATGATCTATCTTGCTTAAGTTAATTTCACTTTTAGTATGGATCATTTTTTTATATTAAGGATTATTATAATCACAGAACTACTTACTTCTCTAAAGGTTCTAATTCTGTCTCTTTTAATTCAGAACCACTTTTTTATGTAGCGATGAAGCGGGTTGTTATAACGATACCTAAATTGTTTATTTAGATGTTGTTTCTTATACTTGTCAGTTGTAGAGTACGCAATTGCATCATAATTTTTTTTTTTACCAAAGATATCAATCTCCTGACTCCCTTAAACCTATTACAATTCTTCACTGGCTTCATATATCCATTGTTGGTGTCTCCAATTATTTCTTTTGCATATAACATCATCCAATTTTTATTGCGTGATGATGATCTTTTGGCATGTGCTAATAAATCTGTTTCTCTTTTACAGAAGTTGTTGTGAGTCCACCTTTTGTGTTCATTCCTACTGTAAAAACTTTACTGCGCCCTGATTTCCATGTCGCGGCACAGAACTGTTGGGTTCGCAAAGGTGGTGCTTATACTGGAGAAGTTAGGTATGCTACCTCTTTTTTCTTCAATATTTTTCATTTGGTCATGTGCTCTGCGTTTAGTTATTTTGGGCTAATGGCCTAGTTATCTTCATTTGCTTCAGTTGAATTGAACCATGAAATAGAACTGTCTACTCCTCCCCCTTGTGTTAGTGATTTATAAACAGTGAGGCACACATTCTCAAATCTTTTACCCACCTTTTAATGGTTGTACATTTTGTATTTTGCATTAACAGTGCTGAAATGCTTGTTAATTTGGGAGTTCCTTGGGTTATCATTGGTCACTCTGAACGGAGGCAGATCTTACAAGAAACAAATGAGGTACAAAGCGTTCTGTTGTCTCTTATTTACATTCTTTTTATTACAAGTTATTTTTGGAGTTTAATATCATACATTATAACATTACTACGTGCTTGACTGTCTATCAGTTTGTGGGAGATAAAGTTGCATATGCACTTTCACAAGGTCTGAAAGTTATTGCTTGCATTGGAGAGACTCTTGAACAGCGTGAAGCTGGTACAACAGCAGCTGTTGTTGCCGAGCAAACAAAAGCAATTGCAGGTACCTTTTTCCCTCCACATATACAGCTTTAATTTTCCGCATACTCATTAAGTTGTTTTTCTTATTTCTTGTTACAGAACTGTTCTAGTTGCTTTAACATATTATCATTATTCATCACTTACTATTGTTAGCAATCTATATTTTAGTTGACCTTAATTTTATTTGCAGCTAAAGTATCAAACTGGGACAATGTTGTTTTGGCCTACGAGCCAGTTTGGGCCATCGGAACAGGAAAGGTTGCAACTCCTGCTCAGGCTCAAGAGGTATGCTAGCCTATGTTTTGTTAATACCATTGTTTTAGTGAAAACTTGCTTGTCACTGTACTGATTATTTGTTTTATAAATTTTATTATTCTTTAATATTCTAGATTGTGTGACTTTGTCTGATATCTTTTTGTTCTTTGATCTTTTGCCAATTTAGACATTTGGTACCTCATCAATTCTTCCATCTAATTACCCCCTATCTTGTTAATAGTTGTAGATTGTATTATGTTGATGATGTATGTTGGGTGTTTGGCCTTAGGTTCATGTTGATTTGAGGAAATGGGTTCATGATAATGTGAGTGCCGAAGTTGCTGCATCTGTAAGAATTATCTATGGAGGTAATCTTGCATGCATTTTACCCCCCCTCTATTGTATAATATGTAGTTTACTTGTAGTTGCATGTCAAAAAAATAAAGTGAGTTTCTGATCTAATGGACGTTATTCATTAACTACAGGTTCTGTAAATGGAGGAAACTGCAAAGAATTGGCAGGACAGGCCGATGTTGATGGATTTTTGGTTGGTGGTGCCTCCCTCAAGGTAATTCTTTTTACCCATTGTTTTTATTGTGATTGGTTTAAATTACTTTGCATTTAAGCAACTAACTTTTGTTCTTGTCTGTAATTAGGCGGAGTTCGTGGACATCATAAACTCTGCCACCGTGAAGAAGAATTGAAATTCGTAGTTAGGAACTGATATGCTGCTTTTCAAGCTGCTTCGGAAATCACTGTTTGAGTTTTGGTTCTGTGCTTTGTGGCAATTGCTTTGAACTTTGCGTTTATTACTGCCGAATAAACACGCTTTCTGTGATCTCATCCACAGGCGATCGATCCATTGGATTTTGGTTAAATTTCTTAATGCAAATAGTGTTACTACCATAACATTTGGTGGGTAAATAATGTTGAACACTAGTTAACTGTAGTCAATTTGGTTACAAATAATGATGCACGTGCCACCGTAGTTAAGTGTCCATTCTAATTGACCCAGTGATTGGATGAACAAATTAACAGGTTAGAACTGGTATAAAAATGGTAGAACCAGCAAGAACTGTCAGATTTCTAGTTTGCATCGTTCAACATCATTCTCTTTCTGGACCTCATACCTTGTTTCTCTGACGATCTCTGTTATTATATGTTTGTCTCTGGTAAATGTCAATGGTGATCTGTGTCGAATGCTTGTGTTTGTGGTATGTGACTTCACTTTGTTAATGAGAGATTAAGGAAAATGAAATGATATAAAATGGAATGAAATTAACCTGTTGTATGTTTTTTTATCTGAAGATTCTTAAACTGAGCGAGTAGAAAAGAGAGGGTTTATTTCTTATACAAAATCTCTCTCAGACACACTTAAGAGTATTTTAACTTTAATTCTGCAAAATGTTTTGATAAGAGAGGTCATATTAATTTTGTAAACCTAATGTAATTTTCAGAACTTCTAAATTTTCATTTTACATTTGTAATTGTGTGTTAAAAGTTGTTTTTCTCGTATTTATAGCATATGATTTTAGGGAACTCCTAATTTTTGAATGAAAACAGTGAGTCTGAATAAAAAAAGGGTGCTTCTAATTTTGTTTGTTGGTGTTCGGTTGTTGGTTACCTCAAATTGAGAGGAATAGGATTATTAAAATTCTTAGATTTTTTGACAGATTATTTCCTTTATCATTAAATACAATCTTTTAAATATTAAATGATATTTAATAATTCAAAAATGAGTTAGTGACATTTTTTAGCCTATGAGACTTTTTTTTGTTCAATTTCATAAAAAAAAATTATCTAATATTGAGAAAAAAAATAATTCTTATATGACATTAACCAATATTATTTTCAATTACTATTAGTCATAAAATTATTTCAGTACAGGTCAGTTAGAGTTGTTTTTTCAACGTGTTAATTGAAATTATCTTTTAGGGAAAAATTGTTCCTAGTTGATACAGTCTAAAAATAATATTAGAAGCTTGGTTAATAATAGTAGTCTGCATTAAAATAAATTCTAACTACTTTCTTACAAAAATAACACTATCGAAATTTATTGAAAACAATATCTGCAAACATAAGAAAAAATTGTCCAGAAAAATGTCAAAAAAAAAACATGTTGGCTTATATATGTTAAAAACAACTTTTCTATTTGTTGAAAAAATCTTTACTAATGTCATTTTAAAAATAAATTTTGCATATATTGAAAAAAAATCTTGAAATACAACTTCTATAAAAACATTAATTAAACAAACCTTAATTAAATTGAAAAAAAAATAGTATCATTAACACCGCTAAAGAAATCATTAACACCACTAAAGAAATCATAGTTGAGTCAATTGAAAACTAATTTTTTTAAAAAAATATTGAGTAACATTGATCAATAAATACTAACATGTATTTTTGAAAAAGAAAATTGTAATAGATATTAGCAAAACACATTTCTACTAACATTGGTTGACTGATGTTGAAAATACTACCAACATCCAGTACAAAAAATTATAAAAAGAAGAAAATAGATGTAATATACAAAAGTGCGTAAATTATAAAAAAAAATTAGGTAAAATATGAAGTTTTATAATTTTAAGTAATTATGAATTTATAATATTTTTAATTTTCTATTAAAATAACATATTTTATCATTAAGTATTTAAATTCTATAAAAACGAATTATCTTCTAAATTTTTTCTAACTAAATATATAATAAACATTGCATGGGTGGATTTTTTTGAAGGAAGAGATACTATGACACCAAATTTCTAATTTTGTTTAGATTGAACCTTGTCAAATGTTTGAATGATAAGTTTAGAAATACATCTTTATGTTCAAAACCTTATCTTTTTACAGGGAAACCCTTAATTTCTTCTTCTGACTTCAAAAGCAATTAATGGTTTCCCAAGAACATGATGACTTTGTTTTATTAATTCACAAGTTTTGATCCCAATGGGTACACAACACTACACTTAAAAGTTAAAAGCGATTGAAGCATAAAGCAGAGATTAATAATAACATGTTAGAAAGAGAAGTTTAAATTGATTGAATAAGTTTCTTTATGTTCCAATTGTATTCATATATACATGTACTTCTTACCAACTTTGTTTAAGTCTTCAACATTTGTAGCCTAGTTGGTTGAATCATTTACTTGTTTCACGGTTCACAATTTTTTTTTTTCATTTTTCTTTTCTTTTCTTCTTTTGATAGCTACAAGTTCTCATCTCTTTTTATCATATTAGTTAATCTCATTATTTGATTTTGGTTTGGTCCCACTCATCAATTTGAGTGAAGTCATTGCTTCAACCACCTATTCACATTTCACAACTCAAAACCACCTTTTTATGTTTAATTAATACTTATATTTATATTTCACTATTGATTAGATTTAATAATATGCGTGTCCTTCGATAGGGTGGTAGATGGGCTCGAAGTATTCGTCTTAGTACAAGTAAAGGTTTGGTCGTGGATTTACGCAAAGTTTCACTGTGCTTCCTTCAGGTACTCTAATTGGATTTTGAACCCAGTGGATTGTATGAGGATGGTAATTTAGTGTTTTCCTGTGGTTAGTTTGGTTGTTCCTTAGATAATCAGGTAGGTATTTCGTGGTAGGAGTATGTGAACCACCCCTGAAGTGGTTTCCATTTATTTATTTTTTATTGTTGATAAAAAAAACATTCAAATTTTTATATTATTGTTCGCTTATTTATTACCAATAGAATAATCAACCATTAATCAAATTAAACTTCAACAAAATATTATTTAATTGTATTTGAAAGTTTTCCTTTAATGTGTGATCTATTTTTTATTTTTATTTTTAAAAAGTTTGCACATCGATTTTTATAATTGGTTGTTTTATCGGAACATTTATTATTCTTTTTTCTGATCCGTGCAGTGAGAGAATGAAAGACGACAAAAGGAAGTGAGAAAATGAAAGACGACAAAAGAAAGTGCAGAGAGTCATTCATTCAATTTATCTTCTCTTTTGACGTCAAACTCCAACTTTTGTTTTCCACTGTTAAGTCACATCACATCCATCTGTTTTGCTTCCGACTTTGCAGTTCCATGTCACGAGCTTCTTTCATTTTTCATAAATTAATACAAATATTTTTTATTTACAAAATTAAATTTAGTTAAATATACTAATTGTATATTACTTATATTCAGTAATAAGATTATCATATAGTAAAAAATTATTAATTTTTACTAATTATTTGAAATGAAAGTTATTGTATATTCACACTGAAAAACTGAACAATTCTAAAATAATTGACAAAATTAAAAACTCCTGACACAAAAGTATTCTTTTTAAAATAACATTATAAAATATTTTAAAAATTTTATCAATTAATAAAATTGTAAAGTCCTAAAAAAATGAAAATAAATCTCTTAGAAATAAGAAGGAAATTATATATTATCTAGGAATTATCTATAATATGATTATTTATATAATTGATATTTTTGAATGATTTAGTTAATTTGAATATAGTTATTTATATAATTGATGTTTTAGAATCATTTACTTATAATAAAAATATTAACTATTAGAATTATTAGTTGTTTGATAATAACTTCATCATGTGATATTTATAGATAATAGTATATCATTTAAATGGTGAGTTATAATTGTATACATTATTTAATATTTTCAGTAATATAAGTTGAAGTGATCAAATTTATATTTCAAGTGTGAAAATTTATATTTTGGGTAAGAGAGAGATTGAGATAAGTTTATATAACACTTAACCAAGAATTTGATTGTGAAGTTTTGTCAATGATTCATGGGTTTTGAAATATGTGAGACTATGAATTATGTATTAGCACTTAAGTGATAATATTGTTAAGAGAACTTATTTATGTTTCTAAAACTTATTTTGTGTGACACAACATGTGCATCACTTAGTTCAAATATTGTGAGAATGCTTAAACATGGAGTGAACATTTTGGTAAGAGAGACAAAATCAATTGTTATTTAGAACTATCTTGCTCAAGTCAAGGAAGAAAGTTTTTCTTAGTTGTTGGAAACAAGGTTAAACAAACTAAACTTATATATATATATATATTTCCTTTTTATGAATATGTATTTTGAATATACTTTAGATAATATTGGTCCTTAAAATTGTAAAATTAAGTATTGAACTTATTAGAAAATAAAATATTATATGATTTATTAATATAGTTTTATTACATAAAATAGACTTAGTTAGTGAGAAAATGAATGAAGTTTTTGTGTCACTAATACTTATATAACTAACTATCAACACATAAGATAATGAACTAAATGTTAGTCTTTTTGGTATAAAAATGTTTAATATGAATATTTTAAATAAAATATTAAATATGACAAATCATATAAAATATTATTAAAAATTCATTAATTTGATTAAAAATAAGTTCATTGTAGTTTAACAAATATATCTTGATAATAATATTGTGTGAACAATATATATGTAATATATACTCTCATTAATTATTATTTTTACAAATTAGGTCATTTATATACTATTGTATTAAGTAGAAATGAAAACATAAGATATTATGAATATGGTATTGAATGCTAAACAAGAAATATGTTTTTTTATTTATTCACCTATTGTTTGGTATTCTATATATTTATTTGGAACTAGCATTCCAGTGTTTTGTAAAAACACTGTATATGTATATTATTATTATTATTATATATGCTAATATATTAAAATGTATTGCAAACTGTGAAGTAGTTGGCCTGTAGGCAATAGTTTATACTATTTAACTGGACAACAAGTTTTGTTTTTTGTGGAAATGAAATGAACCCATTTTAGCCACATATTTTATGTGAAAAATATTTAAAGAAAAGAAAAAATGTTGATTTGTGTGAAACAGAGAGCAATGATCTAATTCTACAAGCTTGTTGCTGCATTTGTCAATTCACTGAGCATCAAACACCAATCTGTGACCATTCCTTTCTCAAATCAACATACTCTGTTTCTGTGGCCTCTCTGTTTTTCTCTGTAAAATCTTAATTTCTTCTGTTTGAGAAGTTCTTCATATTTATTAATGAGCACGTGATCACTATTAATGAGCACGTGATCACGCCTAGTACCTACCTCTACCTCTGGAACCTACTGTCTCCCTTGATATGGTCGCCAAACATCTTCCTTATTTTTCGCTCTTTTTGGCCAAAAATATTTACACATCATAACTTCTTGCAGTAATAATACGAAAAAAAAAAATACAAATATTTTTAATCAAATATGTAATTTGAAAATAATGTTCCTCATTATTCTCCTGATTAGAACTTTATAGGGAATATACCGTTAATATATTAAGGATTTCAAAAGGATGTAAGGAGTTCTGAAATAAAAATAAAAATGCTAAATTATCAAGAAAATGGTTTTTTTTTTAAATGAAAAACACACATTAAAAAATAATTATTTGATTTTGTTAACCTGATTAAGAAAAATTTGCAATGGGATGTGGGACTCCACATGCCACAGTAGTCTAATTTCTTTTGCTAAATTTGGATATATTTTAAAAAGAAAAAGTCCAAGTTATGCCTTTTTGGTAACTAAAAATGGACAGAAAGAGAAATGAATCAGAAAGAGAAAATTGAGTGCCTTTATCCCTTTTCATGTCAAATTTCAATAATATATATATATATATATTAATTATAAAAATTTATGAAATAAAAAATAATTTTAGAAAAAAAAATTAAATGTTATTGTGATTAAATTAGACATCATTTTAGATATTAAAACATTTTTTTCTAAATTAATTTATATTATTATTAAATAGTTTCTAAATTAATATTTAATTAATTACCAAAGTTTTAACTACCAATTATTTAGATTTTAAATTTAATAACAAAAAAGATTTTAACTTTAATAACAAAAATCTTTATCATTAATTAGATATCAATTTAAAAATTATTTAATAATAATATAAACTAATTAATTTTTATCTTTAAAATTAATTTTTTATTTCATAATTATATATATAAAATAAGGTGGATATGAATCTAACATTTTGAAACATTAAACCAGAGATGTGTTATACTTTTTATAATTGAAAAGAAAGTAAATGGAAAAGTATTCTCTCAATGTTTTCCTCACATTTAAGTATCATTTGATACTCCAATAATAAGGATAATGTAATTAGTTTAATGGAGTCCATGCATTGGAAATATTGATTATTAACTTCGAGTTTCCTTCTCATTGTTATTTATGACTTAAAAAGTGCTAATGAATTATTTTTTGTTAACATATTTATTTACTATGAAATAATTTCATGTCATCAGTAAATAAATGTTTTCAAATGTCTTCTTGTTAGATGCATAAAATTTATCATAGTGATTATGATAAAAAATAACAAAAAAATAAATTTAATGTAATGTTTTATTAATATAATAATTTAGTTTAAAACACCTAAATTATGATAAATTGTATGCTCGTAAATATACTTTAAATAAACTATATTAATTTGGGCACAGTGCTTTTGCTTGTTAAATAATACTTACACCATTTTAATTTTAAAATAAACACACATTCTTTTTTCATTCTTTTTTATCAGCTCTTTTTTCATATTTGTAATAAAATAGCATTTGCTTACAGAGCTTAAACAAACGCTTGTATATTTCATAATACATTCATTAACATTCAAATAAATTTTAAATTGTAAAAATTAAAGATTTTTTACAAACAAAAAATTATATTATTTAATTGTAGAGAAATTGTTACAATTTTTTTTAATATCTTCTTAAAGGATGCTTATGAGAACGATGTACCGAAAATTAATTATTCTCACAATTTGTAGGGATCTAGAAAATAACCTTAGTAGAAGTTATATATTTTAAATGACACCTGAATACTTTATCATTAAAATTAAAATAGCATATAAATAGAAAATTCAGTTATTCATATTATATTTTAAGATGATTTTACGCATGACTGTATGGATTCACATTGAGTAGTATGACAGGTGCAGGTCTCTAGATACTAATTTCAATACACGAGTCTTCAGAATTAGAGTCAAGTGTTTGAGTATGTAAGTCAGTAGAAATCTAAAAGGAATAATGTGGATGATAGATGTGATAGACACATGGTGACTTTGAGTAAATTATGAGAATTTGATGAATTATGCTTGTTCTTAAAAGTTAAATTTATATTAAAATTATTTAAAATAGTTAACTTACCCTATGTTTTGTTTTGTATTTATTTTATTTAATGTGTGATGATTGTGTTAAATTATACGGAACATATAAAGTTTCAGGTAGTAGAGCTCCACAGAAAACAAATGTTTTTATATTATAAACTTTTGTATATATATTAAAATTTCAAAAAAATATATATTTTAAAATAAAATATTAGATAATAATATATATTTATATGTTAATTACATATCACATACATAATTTATTATGAAATATGGATAAAATGAGAATGTTACAACCACTATATATATAAAATTGGATAGTTAGAAAAATTCGCTATCACTAAAATAGAAATCACATTTTAACTTTAAAATAAACATTCTCTCAATAAGGTAACAATCATACTTTTTATTTTATTTATATTTATATTTGTATCCAAATAATAGTAAAAATTAATTATATATTTTATAGCTATTTAATCATTTTATATTTTATAAATTTATAATTTAGTAATAATATGATTTTTAATGTAGAATAATTAAACCTTTTTTATAAAAAGAATCTATAAATTTGTATTTTGATATTTAAATTTTAATTAATATATTATTTTTAAACAAAATAAGATAACCGAGTGCCATTTTATTTAAAAAAAATGCAAGGATCAAGCCTAATTTAAAATTAGAATAAATAAAAATATGATTTGTTCTTGTAGACTGTGTTTGAAATTGTTGTCTGTCACTGTAATTATTGGTTAGATGGATAGTGATTATCTTTAGGGTAATAGTAGAAATAGTTTAACATATTCTAATTAGATATTAGTCTCATTCTTAAATAATAGTATTTTTTTTTTTTATATATTTGACATTGTTTTCGCAATCATATCGATTAAGTGAAACTAGATTTTACTTAGATTTTGAAACAAATGTTATTGATATCTCATGTCAGACCTTATATGGCATAAGTAGTCTCTATCATATGCTTTATACTATTTTATAGGAGACAATGTGATTTATTTTATTTCAAAAGAAGAATAATTTAAATGTGACATGTTTGTTATTAAACCTTACCTTAGCTTAGCTGCACCTGCAACAATTTGACAAGCCTTCAATCAATCAAGCCTCCAAGCATTAAATTTTCCAATGCAACAAGAAACATATAACTCAACAAGACTACTCTGATTCATCTTGTAATCTCACAATCACGCGGAGTGTCTTCTGCAGGTACCACCTCGTTTGTGGAGTTAGACGACCGAAAAAAAGAAGGCGAAACAGGAAACTTGGAGAATCGACGACCGACCGAAGATAGAAGCAAAAAGAATCGTTCTCTAGCCACTAACCCGTTTGTGAACATATCTCAAGAGTTTTTTTTGTCTATATTATAAAAATAACTAAATAAGAAACCTCAAAATTTATTTTTCATAACTAATTCAAAATACTTTTAAGATGTTTTTTAAAATTATTAATGGTTTACAAATTAATCATAAAAAATTTAATAAATGGTGTAGGATGTTAAAAATCCAGGGACAGCTGGAAAATAGTATTTGTTGTTCTTGATGATAGAGGGTTGAGACAGGAGAGAGATGATGAGGTGTGTGTAAACCATGTATGAGATTGGAACTTAGTATTGTTTGTTTGAGGAACTTATTACAGTTGTGGAACAGTATCTAGGAAAAGGGGGGTCCATGTTTCATGCTTCATACTTCATTTTCATACAATGAATGCCACTGCTTCCTCTCACTCACAATTCACCTCCTTCCTTCCTTTTTCTTTTCAACTTTCTCCTTTTTTTCTGTTCCTATTTATTAATTTTCTACTCTACTTCCATCCATCCATTCTTTTACCCAAATCTCCCTTTTTCTCGTCTTTTCTCTCAGCCAATGTAAACACACACACACGCTTCCACTGCAAACAGTTTCTTAGCCTTCTCCTTTACCAATCTTCTGTCTTTTCAATCTCCTTTCCTTTTCTTCCCTCTGTATTCAATTAAACTTTCATGCTTTCTGCAACATCTTGCGTTCTCTAGCCAACATGGGTGTTTGTTTGAGCGCCCAAATTAAAGCTGAAAGCCCGTATAATACTGGTATGCAACTATGTGTTTGTATCTCAATTTTTTTTCCCTCTTCAACGGGCCCTGTTTTTTCATTCCACTCTGGTTTCGGTCTCTGTTTTTCTATAGTCCAAGTTTAGTCCTTTCCTTCCCCCTTTATTTAAAAAGAAGATTTTTTTTTTTGGTAAATTGATGTTAGGTTTCTTTTCCTTCCTCTTCCAGTTCCTTAATTACACTGTCTTGTTCGCTGCACAAATATCAAATCAATTTCAATTTTTGTTATCTGAATTAATATTTTGTGCTTTCATCTCTTAGTAAGTAGTCTTTAAGCTTAACCTTAACACAGTGAATCGTTCTCTTCACATATACCAATGTGATCCGTGTGTAAACATGATTTCCGAACCAGTTGTATTGTATAGCTAGGTGAATGTTATATTTGGGTTGGCATTGATAAAGTTTAACTAAGTAATGGCTATGGTTTGATTTGGCAGGGTGGAGTTCAAAGAATGGGAGTACAGATGGAAATTATCTTGGCAGCACAAACGATAAGAATTCAGCGAACTCAGTCCCTCAGACTCCTCGGAGTGAGGGTGAGATCTTGCAGTCATCCAATTTGAAGAGCTTTACCTTATCAGAACTTAAGACGGCCACTAGGAATTTCCGTCCAGACAGTGTGTTAGGAGAAGGTGGTTTTGGATCAGTTTTTAAAGGGTGGATTGATGAGAATTCATTGACTGCTACAAAACCAGGCACTGGCATTGTTATTGCTGTGAAAAGACTTAATCAAGATGGCATCCAGGGTCACAGGGAGTGGTTGGTAAGTTTAATCTAATCCTTTCTTCACACTTCATACTAATTAAGAAACAAATGATGCCGACGCTACACCGTAGTTAGTAGTGCAATGCATGGTTAATGATTTAAGAAGCAAGCAAATCTCAATTATCCTTATGTTGTCCATGTTCTGCTAAGCTACATGATGATGTTGCTTCATTGCATTTTTAGACCTGTTACCACTTCAATACAATTATACAGTATTATTTTTGGTGGTTCGGATGTGCTTGCCTTATGTGTTTCACTTTTAGGCTGAAGTCAACTACCTTGGACAACTTTCTCATCCTCATCTGGTGAGATTGATTGGGTTTTGCCTTGAAGATGAACACCGCCTTCTGGTCTATGAATTCATGCCTCGCGGAAGCTTGGAAAACCATTTGTTCAGGAGTAAGTTTCCCATCTTTTCTCATAGTTTTAACTTGAGAAGTCTGTTTAACACTGGCAATATGTACTGTAACAGGAGGCTCATATTTTCAGCCACTTTCTTGGAGCCTCCGTTTGAAAGTTGCTCTTGATGCTGCCAGAGGGCTTGCCTTTCTACACAGTGCTGAAACAAAAGTGATATATAGAGATTTTAAGACTTCAAATATTTTGCTGGATTCAGTATGTGAACTTTTAACTTTTTGTATTCAATATGTAGAAACCGTTTGGCTGTCAGATCTGAAACAAGTATGTTGTTTGATCACAGAATTACAATGCAAAACTTTCTGATTTTGGGCTGGCAAAGGATGGACCAACCGGTGACAAAAGTCATGTCTCCACCAGGGTAATGGGAACCTACGGATATGCAGCTCCTGAATATCTAGCCACAGGTATTGTTGGTTTTATGATACCAGATCATTTCATGACCTTTTCCATTTCTGAGTTTGTTAAGTTATTCTAGTTTCAGCTCTTTGGTTAATGGCTAAATTGTTCCTGTAGGTCATCTCACGTCCAAGAGTGATGTCTATAGTTTTGGAGTTGTCTTGCTGGAAATGTTATCTGGAAAGAGAGCAGTTGACAAGAACAGACCATCTGGACAACACAGTTTGGTGGAATGGGGTAAACCATTTCTAGCAAACAAACGTAAGATATTTCGTGTGTTAGACACCCGACTTGAAGGACAATATTCAACGGATGATGCCTATAAGGTAGCCAACCTTGCCTTGCGGTGCCTGTCAATAGATTCCAAGTTCAGGCCAAACATGGATGAAGTGGTTACAACATTGGAGCAGCTGCAGGTTCCTAATGCAAATGAAGGCAATCAAAATCTTTGTCGTGTTCGAAGAAGAAGTGCTGATGTAAGTAGAGGCTATCAAAATCCTTCTGTTAATGGATCTCGAGCTCGTAGAAGAAGTGCTGATGACTTTAGCCGCATGGAGACTCCCTCAACTTATCCAAGGCCCTCTGCATCCCCTCTCTATACTTGACATTTCAAACACAGCCTTCAAACTTAACATGATGCTTCTTCTCATCTTCTCCATGACCTCAGCCACCTGTGTAGCTATTACACTGTACATATCATATTTCACGCCATATATTATTCAGTACCAAACTACTCTCACCACCATTAGTATTACTCCTATTCTGAGATCTGTCAAAGTGAAAGTGTGTGTAACTACTATTAAACTAGGTGGGAAGGCAGGTAGATTTGTATGATTGTTCATTTTTGTTGTCTATAGATTTCCTAGGCTATTTTGTAACACCTCATTGCCTTATAGGACTTCTACACACGAAATACATTGAAAAGCTTGTGCTATATTCTGTCCATTTTCTTGTCAATGACTCAATTGTATCAATGAAATTTTGCAATGTGTGAGAACACGATTCAAAACTTGCAATGAAAACTGAAGCAGTTTGGTTATAATCAATCAACTGCACCAGAAGACAAAGACATAAATCTAAGCTTTTCCATTTGAAAACGCATGATTATGAAAGCAACTTTTTTCTGGGATGCAGTTTACTGCATGTCGTGTTACTTGTGTTTCATTACAACAAGGGAAGGCAAAACCCTGAATCAATCCTCCTCCTAAAGTCTACAATGGTGGCCCACTGAAGAAGATAACGTTGTAGAATGTTTGAATTTTGAGGAATGCTACACATGTGTTGTACTATAATCCTGTTAGAATTATTATGAAGCCGTACAAGCAAGTACCTTTTCAATTAAGTTCCCACTTGGTAACCAAAATGTCAAAACTGTACTTGATTCATCGTTCCTAATGGTGGATTATAAACAGCATTGACTTGCTTCCAAGAAGCCACCATGTCTATGTCTAGAGTAATTGCTGTGACTACATACTCACTACTGAATGAAATGAATACTCATTGATCACTCTTTCTATCTTTTAAATAAAACATTTTTTGGACATCCTTCAAGCAATGTCCAACTTGGACTTCTTATCTGCCATTCTAGGTAATCAACCTTTTAAAAATGTCTGAATCACATGTTTGGTCCAGTAAAGTGTAATTTCACTTACTAAATAAACTTTTGTTTAAATTTAGAGCTCTTGACTTGTTAAGTCCTTACAAATTTTTCTGATTAATTTCCTTTTTTACATGAAGTTCATACACACATCTTTATTTTATCCTCAACTAATTGAGGTTTTAGTATAAATATAGGATGTGAAATTATTCAAAAATGTTTACAAGTCAAACAAATTAATGATATTTATTGGATTTGTGTACACTACATTAAGATTCTAAAGAATAAATTCTTTTGGAATTTTATAATTTTGGAATTTTATAATTTTAGGTGGAATATAATGTTAGTATTGATAAGTTTTGAATGAAATAATGTTTAAAATAGTTTGGTCCATTTAGTTCATAAATATTTTGATGGAAAAAAAAGGAAAATTTCAATTATACGAAAAAGAATACTGGATAAAGACTTCACTTAATTGTAACAAGGAAATAAGAAATATTTTTTTAAGCAGGTATACACCAAGCAATAATCATAGAAAAAAATTTAATAAAATGAACGTAATGAAGACTTAAAAATCATTGAAAATTATAATGCAACCTAAGTCCTCATGTTATAGTATTCAATTTTTAGCTTCCAAAATTAAATTTAAAAGCAAAACCTGTTTGCATTGAAAATGTTAAATTTGGAAATAAAGAAAAAGAAATTCTTAGCTTTGAGAGCAGCTCTTGGAATGGAGTTGGTTGGTTAGAAGAATCATGTCAGGTGACACAGTTATCCTGGCAATTTTAGGCCAGTTATGATTGCTTAGACCCACCTGATTAAATAATATTAAAATGTGGGTCCAATGTCTTCAACCCTAATGATCTAACGGCTATTAGACATTTTCTGTAGCGGTGTAAGGTGCTGATCACAATTCATCTGGTGCAGGGGAGAATTAGTCTTATCTAACCACATTCTAATATTTTGATACTCTCATAACATTGATAAAATCTAATAATATATATTTAATTTTCAAATTTATTTTAATTTAAAATAGATTAAATCTATTTTGTATGATTTTTTAAAAGTACACTTGTGTCTCAACTCAACTTGACTTGAACTCAACTTGAATTTACATGACTTTTGATCTTTCTTAACTTGGACACAATCTAGGCCAAACATAACTTAGTTAGACTTGTGCTTAAGTCAACTTAGCTCTACTAGAGATGAAATTAGGTTGACTCGACCTAAAGTGGAATTGACTTGACCCGATTTGGGCATGAGTTGTCTTAGCTTATCCTAGGTCAAAATCCCACTCAACTTGACTTGCCATGGTTTGCATTGACTCGGCTTGATATAGATTAGGAAACTTGACTTGGGTTTGGGTTGACTCAACCTAACTAGTTCCAAGCCAATTCAACTTGACATTGACCTCAACAGACTCATCATGACCTAAGAACAACCTAATGTAGACCTTGCCTAACTTGACCTGAGGTAAACCCAGGCTAACTCATCCAGACGTGGACTCAGACTGATTCAACTTGATTTGGGACTGATTTGACCCCAAGTGGACCTAGGATGACTCGACCCGACCTTATCCTGGGCCAACTCGACCCAACTTGTCCGAGTCCTGCCTATACCTAGTTTGACTTTGGTGTGTTCTTCCAGGTTTGTCCTAAACATGCTTAGTCCAACCTTGTATGACTTGACTTCAAGTCGACTCGATCTTATATGAGTTGGGTCAAACCTAACCTAATCTTGCCTTGCCTTAAGCGTGAAACATTATAAAGTGATTAACTCAAGGTTATAGAACACAAAATTTGTCACCTAACATATTCACCTTCAACATAAAAATATCATCTCTATCTGATAGCATTCTATTCCAATTAGAGAGCAATACAAGTACAAAACACACTAATTGTGTATTGTAAAAAAATGTAATTTAGAATTATAAAACAACCTCAAATCTATAGACTAATTTTTCTCTTATGTAAAAATAATAAAATTTCAATTATTTATCTCAGTGGTTGAGATTAGATATAATTAAACTTAAATTGACCAAGTTTATAAATTTTAACAACAGTCCAGTTATACTCTTTTTATGTTTAATGATTGTATGAGAATGATAACCTTCTGCTCTATCTTAAAATCTAATTAAAATATTTTCAAATTCAAACAAAAAGAAGAAAAATTAATTAGGACTAAGGATGTTAATGTAATTAATGATATTTATATCATCTCTTTGGTTATTTGATGATTGTCTAAAATCCTAACTTATTAAATTTACATTATGAAAATATTACTAATTTTATTTGCATTAATTGTATTATATAAATTACTTTATAAAATCCTAAATTATTTTTTAGAGCATTAAAGTTAATAAACGTGATTTTATTACTTGGAAATCTCATAACTCAATTATATTATCACTTGTAAATTTTAATCACCTATTTTTCATAAAAATAATATTTCTTTTATATATATATATATATATATATATATATATATATATATATATATATATATATATATATAAAAAAAAAAAAAAAAAAATATAATCACTCAAACAAAAAAAACACACTCTCAATATATAAAAAATTTATT
>Ga0123342_1000272_pt1 | contig 75774 bp, 35 predicted proteins | sample Turbeawhitnodule_FD_89960 | JGI IMG/M metagenome (GOLD analysis project Ga0123342, IMG submission 89960) | Root nodule microbial communities of legume samples collected from Mexico - Turtle bean Mexico white nodule | ecosystem: Host-associated > Plants > Roots > Nodule | place: Mexico: Nepantla... | reverse complement strand
TTACCTAAGTATTTATACCTTCATAAAAAATTTATTTATCAAATTAATTTCAAATATTACATAACTTATAATTTTAATTATAATTAAATAATTATAATATATATTTATTTAAAAACAAAAAAAAAAGTTAAAAAAATATGATGTGGACGAAGTCGTGCCAACTTGGCACGACTTCAGATTGACGTGGTAAAGTCGTACCAAATTGACACGACTTACCCCATATTTATAATATTTTTTAACAACAACCCATTTTGGTAAAAAAAATAAAAAAATCCTATGATGGTCATAACACCGGTAAAAGAATCATTTCCCAAATGAATGTGAAAAAGAAAATACCGGTGTCAAGCTACCATCATTGGCTTCTTCTTTTATGGAAATAATCATCACCCTTTCAATTCTCCATTTTTTTCAAAATAAAACCATAATAAATATTAATATTTATAATAAAAAAAATGTAAATAAACATTAATTTTTTTTTCAACTCTCCATGAATATCCCCCACCCATATATATGCATGGTTCTTCACAAGAAAGAGTGCTTAACCCCATAATCGAACATCATCAGTGAAAAACGGTGGTGGAGAGTTTGCAGGTGCTGGTGGTTGGAGAGAAATGAAGAGCTTGATCTACCATGTTATCGCGGGGCGTTGGTTCATGCTCTATGCATCTATGCTTATCATGGCTGCTGCAGGGGCAGTTTATATGTTTGGCATGTACTCTAACGAGGTTAAAACCTCTTTTGGGTATGACCAAACCACTGTTAACTTGCTCAGCTTCTTCAAAGACATGGGTGCCACATTTGGAATCATATCAGGGTTGATCAACGAGGTAACACCACCCTGGGTGGTACTCTCAATGGGGGTTCTTATGAACTTCTTTGGCTACTTCATGATATGGCTTGCAGTCTCTGACCGAATTGCCAAACCCCAAGTTTGGCAAATGTGTCTCTACACTTTCATAGGTGGAAATTCTCAGACCTATGCCACCACTGGTGCTTTAGTCACATGTGTCAAGAACTTCCCAGGAAGCCGTGGTAGTCTTTTAGGCCTACTCAAAGGTTACGTTGGTCTAAGTGGGGCCATCATGGCTCAGTTCTACCATGCCTTTTATGGTGATCACAACCCTAAGGCCCTTATCTTACTCATTGCTTGGTTCCCTGCTGCTGTCTCCTTCCTTTTCCTTCCAACAATTCGGATATTCAACAACGTTTTCTATCACCATCGCAACGTGAACAGGGTTTTTTATCACCTTCTATACATTTCACTTGCCCTTGCAGGGCTTCTCATGGTTTTGATCATAATGCAAAACAAGCTCACTTTTACAAGGCACGAATTCGTAGCCGATGGGGTTGTGGTTTTCTTCCTTCTTCTTCTCCCACTTGTTGTTGTATTTAGAGAGGAAATAAACCAACTGAAAGCCAAAACGGAAGGTGTAACCGATTCAACATCCCAGTTGAAAGTAGTCACTGAAATTATTCCACCTCCAAACGCGGAGCAAGAAGTACCAGCAACAACAAGTTCGAACGAGACAAGTTCTTGTTTCAGGAACATACTCAACCCCCCAAAGAGAGGAGAAGACTACACCATTTTGCAAGCACTTTTCAGTATTGACATGCTGATTCTGTTCGTTGCAACAATATTTGGTGCTGGCGGAGCATTAACAGCCGTAGACAATCTAGGACAGATTGGAAGGTCATTGGGATACCCGAGGAAGAGCATCACAGCATGCGTGTCCTTATTAAGCATATGGAACTATTTGGGACGGGTAGTTGCAGGTTTTTCCTCTGAAACCTTGTTGACCAAATACAAAGTCCCTCGTCCCTTGGTTTTCACTCTTGTTATGCTTCTGAGTTGTGTTGGCCATATTCTGATTGCCCTTGGTGCCCCAAACGCCCTCTACTTCGCTTCCATGATTATAGGGTTCTCTTTGGGAGCTCAGTGGCCGCTAATCTATGCGATCATATCAGAAATATTTGGCCTTAAACATTACTCCACGCTGTACAACTTTGGAGCCGTGTCAAGCCCTGTTGGATCTTACATTCTAAACGTGAGACTCACAGGTGTTTTGTATGATAAAGAGGCTTTGAAACAGTTGAAGGCCAAAGGACTCTCGAGACAAGCGGGGAAGGAGCTTAACTGCGTTGGAGTGCAGTGCTACAGAATGGCGTTTATCATAATGACGGTGGCAACGCTCTTTGCCTGCTTTATTGCATTTGTTTTGGTGCTGAGAACTAGAAAATTTTACAAGGGGGATATCTATAGAAACTTCAAAGTGGAACACGTAGCCGAAGAGAATGAGATCACCAACACTGGTATCACAGAAGCACACGCAACTGCCTTAGGAGAAGAGGATAAGAAAAATGGAAAATGAAGTGTTTGGGTTTAGTTACTGTTATTATTATGTCTTTTTTTTATAAACTTAATGCACTACATTATCTTAAAGATACCTTGTTTATAAGCTGAATTGTAAAACATAGTTATCGAAAACGTAGGAAAGGATTCAGTCATGGAAAGTGATCCACCCACTTACAAAAGAAAAGGTTTATTAATGGATATCTTCATCACCACGATGACCCACTTATGTCGTCATATCCTACTCATACTCTTCCTTTCACACACTCTTTTACTTTCCAACTTTTACCCTTTTGTTACAAAGGAAAGTAATAAGCACGATATTAAATAAATAAATAAAAAACACTTCTTTTATTCATATGGATAAAAATAAAATAATAGAGGAAAATAAGAGATTTTTTTCTGATTTATATGAGTAGAAACAAGTAATTAGAATAACTTAAAAGTATTTATTTACTTTTTGTATTTTTTTTGGTATTAATTACCCATTAATGTTTTAAAAAATATTAAATTTTAAGAAATTAAATAAAAAGATATTTCCTCTCATTTTATGCTAATTTAATTAATGAAAAGTATTTTTCTCTCCTTACTTCTTCTAAATAAAAAATTATTTTAATTATATTTTATCATTTTTAAAATAATCAATGGGTACTCCGACCAACCCGTTTACAAAATCTAAAACATAAACATCCATTTTCATTTGCGAAGTAACGTTTCATTGAAGTTTTGTACATCTCTAATATTCAATACTCTTAATTCTTTAGTCATGCTATTTTATTTTGTTTTATATCCTCTCTAGGATTTGTCTTTATAATTTCCTTATTTCATTAACTACCAATCTTGAAACTTCGAAAAAAGTTTACTTATTTAATTTATTACCAATTTTGGAACTTTGAAAAAGAAGAGCAAGAATAGAGAAAAAGTTTAAATAAAAATCTAATTAAGTAAGCTTTTATTAAAAATATTTTTTTTTCAACAATAAGTAGAATAATTAACACTATTTTATTTTTCCTTTTTATTTTATCAACACATTATTTTATTTTTCCTTTTTTCTTCTTCTATTAAAATTTTCCCCTAACTTGAAAACACCACAAATATGCGTGTTGAATCGCAGAAAGGTATGGAGAGAAATTTTGAGACCAATTTTAAACGACAATTGTATATTTGAATGGTATTGCAACATCATACTATTTGTTAGGATATAACTTTCATACCCTCATAACAACTTAAAGAATTTTGAGGATTTTTCAAGCAAAAATTGATGAAGAAATGACCTCTTTTTGTTACCTGTTAAATCAATGTCTCATTAGTGTACAATTTCACTTATTGCTTTATCATAGAACTCGCCTTAGACCCAAATAATACATTTTAAAAAATTACACTTTTCTAAAAGTAGCAGAAGAAAAGCAACCATAGCTCAAACAAGTGAATTCACATGGGCCGACCAAAAAAGAGTGAATTCATATGGGCCTCGTCTTAATTGGGCTTACCAATATAGTGTCTTACTAGTTTTTTTACAACATGATTCGTTAGATACATGGATACATTGTCAATCCATAATTTTTATATAATTACATTATAATTTTAATATTTTTTCATATTATTTAATTTTAAATTTATTTTTTATTATATATTTATTTTTAAATTCATCACATAAAAATCATATAGAATTTTAAGAGTGCTCAAACTAAACTATTATTTTTCTTAGACACAAAAATCCTCCTGGTGGAATTTGGTTATCCGAAACTGAATTTTGGATGCAATTTTGAATTTTTATTTATTTATTTTTGGAGTGGAAGAGACATGGATTTTTTGTGAGAGATCGGAATTTGATTTTTAAGAGCCAACTTTCAACTATATTGTGCATTTTCAAAGATAAAAATTCTTTCAAAATTTGGTTACAAGTGGCGTGGTGTATTAAGTGACCATAATTTCGATATTATTTTTTAATTTTGACATCTAAAACTTCATACATAATAAATTCATCAAATGATGAATGGTTCTGTATTTTCTTTTATACTTAATAGTGAATGGTGAGTGTGAGAGAAACAATAAAATAAATAAACAAATGTTAATAATTTAATTAAAAATATTTTTCTCAATTTTTGCGTCTGAAACTGTAGAGGTTTTCATTTATTTATTTTTCCCACTGTACTGTAGGGAGTGAGTGGGGAAGAAAAAAGAAAAAAAGAAAAAAAAATAAATCAAAATTTTAAAATAGGTAAAAAAGATGTTGTGAAAAAGATAATTAAAAATAGAGAAAATAAATTTTAAGTGATTTGTAAAAGGAAAAAATTATTAAAGTAAGTAAGGTTAAATATAATTTGGTTAAATTTTTAAAAATATAAGAAAATATTAAACTTTTTTGGATGTTTATTGTTATTGGTAAATTAATTTTTTTTGCTATGATTTAAAAAAATGTAGTTAAAATGTTAAATCAAACTATACGTAATATTATTTATTAATTTTAAAATAGGAAAAAATAAAAGTAAAAAAAATAAATTAAAAATTTTATCCAAAATTAGGCGACATCGAAATTTATTTCAAGAGAAATTTAGTGTCAGAAACAAAAAAATATAGGTGAGAATTTGATGGTTATATGTTAGGGAAATAAAATTAACAGTGGGCAATTTTTTTCAATTTCCGTACTATTCACTGAAAAAGTCTCTTAAATTCCATCTTTCCCCTCTTTCCTTGGGTGGATAAGAAATTGTTTTCTTTACAATTTTGGTGTATTGTAAATAAAAATATTTGTAAACAAAATTTATTACAAGATTAAGTAAGTCATGTGTGACCATTTTAGTGTTAATTGAAAATATAAGTGAAGTTGTGTGTTATTAATATTGATGTTGTCTTCATTGATAACCATTTTTTCTCATCGAAACGTAATTTATCTAAATTTATAATAATTTTTTTTACCCATCTTATAGTTATGAAGTAAATTGCATCATTATGAAAAACCAGATAAACTATGGTATGATCTAAAATTATCATGGGACATTTATGTTCATCCAATTTGCATGTAATGAATAACTCTATTTTGTAGATACCAAAAGTAAGGAATGGTTCAGGTGACGTACCAAAATCAAATTATCTCACTATTTTGTTCCGCATATGTTGCATTCGACCGGACCAGAATTTAGGTACAGAATTTAGGCATATTAACAAATAAAGCTCATCAATTCCATACTCTTCTGTCTTCTCTTTGGACAGTGCAGTGGGTAGAGTTTGGAGATGATACCCATCATGCGAAGAAAAAAAAAGAAGACAACATTAACACAACGATTCAGGTGATATTAGAAAGAAAACTGGGCGAAAAAAAAAGAATAAGATGAAAATATACAAGTTAGAGATAGAGAGTAAACAAATCACGTAAAATAAAGCAAGAAGCTAGAGATTTGAAGCTGGTGATAACGTCGAGTAACCAAACATGATTAATTATTTGAGTGATCACTTCAACTTTGGCCCGAAATCAATCTTATATACTGTGTCAGGCTAAAACCTTGTAGAGTTTAAAAATTAACTTGGACAAACTAGTTGTGTTCAAATTTGTCTTACCAATACTTAAAATAAGCGTGGATTGCACATTTCTGGTATAAAGTGGTGGTGGCCACCTCCAGTTTACCATTGATTCCAGGCTCTTCTAAAATGGTGGCTGCTTAGGACCACCACATATAGTGCTCGTCACTTTCTCAATTCATATAATTGTACTTACCACAAAATTATTATCACACCTTTTTCTTTTCCTAAAATACCTTACAAGATCCTTCCCCTGATACCACCGGCCTTTATTTCCAAAAACCACCGCGTCAAACTACAATCATTTGTTCCGTGTGCAACTTTTTTTTCCTCACACAGGGAAACAATCTTCCCACACCCCACTCAATCCATATACATTCACTCCTATACTAAGAATTATTTAAAGGTTTGGAACACGTGGTTCATGTTAATCTCTGATACATCATTAATTTTGATTACCTGACTGGCCGAAACTGCGATATTTTCTCTATATATTCGTCATTCTGGATAGCCTCAGCTCACTTCATTCAACCTCTTTTATCTCACGCCACCAAGACAGTGTTTGTTTGATCCATTAATAAAAGATCAGTGTAAAGTGGTGGGGTTTGAGGGAATGAAAAGTATCAGCTACCATGTTATCACCGGGCGTTGGTTCATGCTATTTGCATCTTTACTTATCATGTCCGTCGCTGGGGCAACCTATATGTTTGCAATATACTCTAACGAGGTCAAAACCTCTTTGGGGTACGACCAGTCCACTCTCAACTTGCTCAGCTTCTTCAAAGACCTAGGTGCCAACGTTGGAGTCATATCTGGGTTGGTCAACGAGATAACACCACCCTGGGTGGTACTCTCAATAGGGGTCCTTATGAACTTCTTTGGCTACTTCATGATATGGCTTGCAGTCTCTGGCCGCATTGCCAAACCCCAAGTTTGGCAAATGTGTCTCTACATTTGCATTGGTGCAAATTCTCAGACCTTTGCCAACACTGGTGCTTTAGTCACATGTGTCAAGAACTTCCCAGAGAGCCGTGGCAGTCTTTTAGGCCTACTCAAAGGTTACGTTGGTCTAAGTGGTGCCATCATCACACAGCTCTACCATGCCTTCTATGGTGATCACAACCCTCAGGCCCTTATCTTACTCATTGCTTGGCTCCCTGCTGCTGTTTCCTTCCTTTTCCTTCCAACAATTCGAATATTCAACACAGTCCACCAACCTAAGAACAACAGAGTTTTCTACCACCTTCTATACATTTCACTTTGCCTTGCAGGGCTTCTCATGGTTTTGATACTTGTACAAAACAAGCTTAGTTTTTCCAGGATTGAGTACACAGTCGATGGCCTTGTTGTCTTCTCCTTTCTTCTTCTCCCACTCGCTGTGGTATTCCGAGAGGAGGTAAACCATTTAAAAGCCAAAACGCAAGGTTTGACCGATTCAGCACCCGAGTTGAAAGTAGTCACTGAAGTTACTCCACCTCCAATCGTGGAGCAAGAAGTACTATCAACTAGCACAAGTTCACCCGAGAAAATTTCTTGTTTCAGGAACGTACTCAACCCCCCGAAGAGGGGAGAAGACTACACCATTTTACAAGCACTTTTCAGTATGGACATGCTGACTTTGTTCGTTGCAACAACCTTTGGGGCTGGCGGAACATTAACTGCCATAGACAATCTAGGACAGATTGGGAATTCATTGGGTTACCCGAGTAAGAGCACGACAACCTTTGTGTCCTTGGTGAGCATATGGAACTACTTAGGAAGAGTAGCTGCAGGTTATGGCTCTGAAGTCCTCTTAGCCAAATACAAAGTTCCTCGTCCCTACATGGTCACTCTAGTTTTGCTTCTCTCTTGTGTTGGCCATATTCTGATAGCCCTTGGCATCCCAAACTCTCTCTACTTGTCTTCGGTGATTATTGGGTTTTGTTTTGGAGCTCAGTGGCCACTGATGTTTGCAATCATATCAGAAATATTTGGCCTTAAATACTACTCCACGTTATACAACTTAGGAGGCGCAGCAAGCCCTGTTGGATCTTACATTCTAAACGTGAAAGTGGCAGGTATTTTGTATGATAAAGAGGCTTTGAAACAATTGAAGGCCAAAGGACTGATGAGAGAAGCAGGGAAGGACCTAACTTGTGTAGGAGTGCAATGCTACAGAATGGCTTTTATCATAATCACAGCTTCAACGTTGGTTGGGTGTTTAGCCTCGTTCATTTTGGCGCTGAGGACTAGAAAATTTTACAAAGGGGATATCTATAGAAAGTTTAGAACGGAACATGAAACAACAGAGAATGAGATGGAGATTACAAAGACCGGTGTTAGATGTTCTGGTTGAAATAAGGACACTCAAGGAACCAGACAAAAACTATAGAAGAGTGTGTTTAAATTTTAGTCGCAGTAAATGCATGGCTTCTTGTTGTACATTAATAAGTTTGGTTCTGTAGAATTGGTGAATTGTGAATGGCAGAAGAAGTGCTAGCTATACTAGAGCATTTTTATCTAAGCAAAGAACTGCATGTTATAATATTTTTCTCTCAAGTCAAATTTACATGGCTGAAAAGGGAGAAGTTATTGTAAGATTTAATAACAAAAATTATCATATGAAACTTACCTTTTTCTCTTACATCTACTTCATAACTTTTTAATAATAAAATATTATATGATTGTTAAATGGTAGTATACAATATAATAGGTATCAAACTACCGTATTCCTCAGGATAATGACATATTTAAAATTCCCTTCAATATTTACTTTCACAAGTTTCACAAGAATAAATAATAAAATTTGGTAGAAACTGGATTAATTTTGAATCATAAACAATAGTTTTTTATTATATATAAAGACAAGCATAAGGAATCAAAAGAATTAATTTGGATCATATAATTACAAAATATTAATATTATTTTAATTAATTTTAGTCGTCAATTCAAACTATATGATTGAAATTTATTCACCTCAGACTTTCCGTTCTCACCTATAAGAGAAGTTACCATTTAGTTTCATTAGGGATCATATGATCTCAGCCAATCTAAACATGGCATTGTTTATTTCTGCCATAAATTTAAAAATAATTACAGTCATAAAATTCTATTTTATTTATTGTGTTCCTCATAAAAGGAGACCTACAAGTGGACCACTTCATAATTACATCACATTCTTTATCATTCTTTATATGAGCAAGACAGAGGTCAGATATTTTTTTTATTACTAGAAAATTATTAAAAAAATAATTTTAAAGATAGAAAATATTAGTTTATATAACGACTAAATTTGATATTATTTTAAAGATTAAAAAATTATTGATATTTAAATTAGTTTTTATTATTAATAAATAGTTTTTAAAATTATATCTAATTAGCTACCTAAGTTTTAGCTACCTAAATTTTAGTTACCAATTATTTAAATTTTATAGTTAATATCTAAAATCTTGGTATCTAATTAAATATAATTTAAAAATTATTTATCAATAATAGAAATTAATTTAGATATTAATAATTTTTTAGTCTCTAAAATAATATCTAATTTTATTAATATAGTAATTATTTATTTTTAAACTCTAAAATTAATTTCTAATGAATGATTTTTTTTAATATTCACTTTTGCTTTTCCATTTCATACATGTTTTATTATGTTTCATCTTAGTAATTTAAACATGTGATAGTTATTTAAATTCACTTAGTAATTCACTTTTGCTTTTGTATAGTTATTTAAATTTAATTAATTGCTGGCGCAAAAGCTTACCTCGTGAAGAAATGCATCGAAATTGATTTGGTATTGGTTGAATCCGGATATTAGTTAAAGAAATTGATTTGTTTTAAGATGTGGTTTGAGGATAATAATGAAATACAGCAGTGAAAGAGAACCACATACGTATCCCTATGAGCGTGACAGTGGAAAAGATGATGAAGAGAGAGTGGAATGGCCTAGCCACCTTGATTCACAGCCACATGAACACTCCCCGGAGCTAGACTTGTACGTGCCAAACATTGATATTGATCCACAAACATAACGTGGGTGGGACCAAACTCCCTTTTTCGAACTCCTCACCGTGTTCACCACAATTCTTCATTCATGTCAACCCGTGTGCACCGTGTTCACCACAATTCTTCATTCATGTCAACCCGTGTGCCGCAAACCAGAATGTTTATAAACAATAAAAACATTACGTGTGTATCATGACATTGCTTTTGGTAATTCAGTAACAAGCCATGAGGAAGGGAAAGGAAACAAAGAAGCCAAAATGAAGAAAAACCTATGTAACTTCTCTTGTCAAGGGATATCTAGGTTGCTTCGTTTAAAACTTTAATACTTCAATTGATTAAGCAAAACGGTACGATACTAAATTTCTTTATTCAATAAAATAGATGATTGATAAATTAAATAAAATTATTACGTGTTCGTATGCTTAAATAGAATTGTCAATTTTTAGGGAAATTATTGGTGACATTGTTACATGTTTGATCAATGGTGTCTGTAGGGTATAAATCACTGAGGGGATACCTTGGCTATAATTGTTCTTTATATATCATTGTGCAAAAATATGCCTAAAAAAGGATATAAATTTTTGGAACAAAATGTGTTTGGAAATGTTAAAAGAAAGATGTGTTTGGAAATGTTAACCAAAGGTCGGAAGAAATAAGGAGAAAAAAATCTTAAAGGTTGGAAGAAAAGGATGATGATGACAATATGAACACTATAAGAAAAATAACATATTAGAGTAGTTAAAAAGTCATAAGAAAAAAAAAACACTAATATATTATTTGCATCATAAAAGTGTCGGTCAAAAAATTCACTTTGAAAGACTAGTTATGTAATTAGTGTCGATCATAAAAGAGATACTACATAGTGTCAACTAAACCGACGTAAAACAAACAAATAATATTTAATTATAAATTGTTCGCATGGGTTCGATGGAGACTAAACTAGAATGTCTAAGATAAGATTATACATCATCACCAACTAGAATAAGAAAGTAAAAGAACCGGTAAAAAAAATAAAATCATTAGTAAAAGAAATATGAAAGTTGTTGGGTATGAAGCCATGATCAATTGGGTTTGGCTGACTAAGTACCATGTTTAGTGAGTGAGCTTAGTCACTGTGTCCCTTTTATAATCTCTATTTAAATATATCATTGTACTTGTAATTGGTGTGTGCATAATGAAAACTTAATAGTTGCCCGTGTGGATGTAGGTTGCAATTGGCGACCGAACCACATTAAATCTTGTGTTGTTTATTTTTCTGCAGTTGATTCGTGATTGTGTGTTACTTCCGCGTGTGTTTTTCCCATCAAAAGCAAACTTTCTTATGTGTATAAATTATAGGAAGCATCTCACTCTAATACAACTGTGTATGAGAGACTTTGAGGTTTTGAGAGAGTATAATATACACAAAACACAAAATGAAGTTTGAACAAAGATAACATGTGTGTTACTATTATAGTTATTGAAATATCTTAAAAAATAGATAGTGGTCAAAGAAAATAGGGAGGGAAGAAGGTTTGAATAAGTGAAATTTAAAGATATTTAATTTTGATTTCTTCTATTTAAGTTATTCTATTATTGAAAGGTGTGATATTTTTTTTCACATAACTCTTATATAAAGAAGACGGATGTTAAATTTATATATATATAAATTTTAACATTTATGTTACTTTTAATTTTTTTTTCTTTTATTTTGTAAGGAGTTTCTTGTTGAAAAGAAAAAACTATTTTTCCACATTTTTATACTTTTTTTTATTAATAACTATAAAACAATATCAGTATTAAAATATAGTCACAACAGTAACTATTGTCGTTTTGATCCAAAATCACAACTTCCAATTGAACATTATGTCGCAAATTTCATATAAATCACAAACTTTATATGGATAACAGAAATTTCTAACCTTTACACAAGGATGTTACAATTAGTTTACTTAAGTTTTACGATTGTACTATATAATATCGATGACTAAGATATTCGAATATTGTATACCTACAACAAAAATATTATAATAAAATATAAGAGATGACTTATCCTTTTATGAAACCAACTTTTATGAATTATAGTAATCTAAATATTTCGCACAAATATTTAAATAATAGAAAAATTGATTATTTAATTTTCCATATCACAAGCTATCGAATTTTTCTTATGACGTGATACTGAGGTACTTTTTACTAAATATGTATCTAAAATATTTTACATTATCAACATATGTCAATTAATAATTTAGATATAAAAAAAGGGAAAGAGAATTATTTTTTTTGCAAGCATGATTAATAATTAAGTACAAAAGACAATGTGATATCGAAATTACCATATAAGAAGTATAGTAAGATAGAATATGGAAATTGCAATTATGGCGATGCAATGTGGTAGGGGCATACAATACTATGAATGAATGAATAAAGTTGCAATTCCAATTTGCAAAGAATAGCAGTAAACCAATTATACCTATTTCGGTCGGCATTTCTCCCAACCAAACGCACCTTCATTCTATCAAACTTCCTTTTCCTCTAATTTCATTCATTACTACATTCATTCAAATTTGGATCATTACTTGCTTTTCAATTTCATTTATTTATTTTATTTTATGTTACTGTTCACTACTTTCTCACTTTCCATGAAATGGGGGAGCATGCAAACATTAAATATTTTTTTTTAACAAACATAATAAATAACATTACATGAAGGAAAAATAATATAGGACAAAACATATTTTTTGGTTATATTTATTTTAATTTATATTAAAACTTTTATATAATTTGTTTTTTCTCACCTATTCTTTACTTTCTTTTTCTTTCACTTCAATTTTTCTCTCATTTCTTTCATCTCTCACTTATAATCAAAACATATTTTAAGTGGGTATTTCTTATTTCTTCTATTGGTATATTTTAATGATTAAAAATAAAAACAGCTAATTAAAATTATTTAAATGTCATTGTTATGTTCAAGTTATATGTAAAAAAGTTATACTTTGTGTGTATAACAATTTTAAATTTAATTAAAGATGTAATTAAAGATGTGAAATGTACTTCCATTTATAAATTAAAATTGTTAATTTAAAAGATGATTAAAGATGTCATAGTCATCATACAAGTCATTCAAGATTGTTCCAAGATTGTTTTAATATGGTTTTATAGGACAACCAACAGTATCCACACTTTTTTTAAGAAAATAAATAAGATATGCACACCGTTCAATCACGTTGTTTTGGTGTGCAAAGTTGAATTTAGAGTTTTTTTTAACTCAAACACGTATTTGAGAGAAGTAGTATACCATGAGATTGTGTCATATTTGATAGGAAGTTTTGAGACCAATCATTTTGGTCAGCAACGAGGAGTCATGGCAAGCAGGAAAAAGAGAGGGTGTGTCCGTGGATGAGGAAGAAGTAATGGGAGCTTCCAAAAATGATGCAAGATTGAGATTATGAATGGTGGCTAACACCTGCTATTTCCATAATAGATAATTATCATGATCAAGTTTGAAATGAATAGATGTGGCAAAGATAGGTGTTTCTGCTAGGAAGATGAGACCTAGGAAACTATTGAAGTCTTCTTCCCCTTCCTTCGGTCGGGCAGGTGACTTGGTGATGAGCTGAGATTCTTCTCGTCCTCCTGCTTCTCCTTCGGCACTCGGTCTCGGGTGGACACCGGATGGTGGGGTACCTGCGAAGACACTCCGACGCTCAAGTCAGTAAAGCGGGTGGTCAGCTCTCAGGTAGGTGAACAGTAATAAATGGCATACCTTACTCCTTGGGATACGTGCTATTTATATTATTCTAATGGGCCTACCTTGTTGGGCCCGTTTATCGAGGTGGATACCGCTTAGGGTTGCATTACCTAATTCTTAATGATGGATTAACTTTACTGATCTTGGTTTGATTTGAGCGTTAACGGTGACAGGGGTCGGCCGTCGGCCAAGTTAACCTGATGTGTGTCGGCCCTCGGCCAAGTTCTCATGATCTTGGCCGTCTTGGCTAGGCCTTCAAAGGTCTCGGTCAGGTAGGCAGTCGGCCCCGTCATCTCGGCCAAGTCTCTCAGGTCTCGGTCGACTTTCCTTTGATTTCGATCAGGTTGACCTGGTCTCGGGCAGGGAGGCCAAGGGTCAGCCTCGCCCATGCCCGTAAAATAGGGGATGGGAAACATGTGATGCAGTATTTGCAATAGAGAATGAAAATGTTGTAGTCTTGGCAGATAAGGTAGAAAAATCTATGAATGACTCTTAATACCATGTAAGAAATAATATAGAGGAGAGAGTGATGTGCATGAGACAAAGAAGATGTATAAGAAAGTACCGAAACACAAATATTGTATTTTCATATAACAAGAAACGAAAATACAGTGTTTTATAGTGTGCATGAAAATAAAAACATATTAAAAGATAATAGAGTTTGTTGTTAATTAATACTCGATTTTTCCCTTCAATTAAACATTCTTAGCCCTTTATTTTCTACTCATTAGAAAATACATTTGACAACTATATTTACAAATTATAATATTTAAACGGATCTACTTGTTTTATTAAACTCTAATTTTATAATATTAAATTATATTTAAATCTCACTACTTTTATATGATATTATCTAATGTAAAAAAATGTCAAAATTTTCACATAACTAAAAATATAATTAAATTATAGTATATGTATATCTCATCTTACTAATCTTTTAAATTAAGTTAAATATAAATTTCAGTACATACGTATACAAATTAAAATATTAATTATATAATTTTAACGAAACAGATATCCCTCTAACAAAAATGTAAGAACTTATCGGCAAGATCATACATTATAATATTAATGTAAAATTGCAATTTATATTTTGTGATCATGATCTTACACGTAGGTACTCATTCTTGGGCTAACTCTCACGTGGCCAAAAATTATAGATGCCTTTGCCCTTAAACTTTCAAAACAAAACAATTATCAACCATTCTTTTAACAAGAACCAACCCTCTGAAAAATCATATAAAAACATGACAATTTTACCTGATTTTAGAGAGTGAAATAATACATATTTATAATTTGTTTGAAAAAAAATGTCCATATCAATTTTTAAAAGAAAAAAACTAACTTGCATACAAATTAAAAAATGAAATTTTTAAAAAGTTTCTAAAAATATCTATATGTATAAACTAATTTAATTCGTGATTTTATTAAATTATTGTAAGAAAATTGTCCAATCAAATCTCCTGTTCATTTAAGTTTTTATAGATACATAAAAAAATAAATTACTTCCCATACATTTAAAAAAATTACTTTTACAGTTATAAAAATATACTATTATATCAATATTAGAATATATATATATATATACATATATATATATATATATGTATATATATAACCTTGTTTCAATCTTCTTAATTGTTCCTTAATTATACATTTAACACTATTATTTTTTGAATATCTATTTTATACACTAATCTTATGCCGAAAGACTTTATAAGAAACATTGTAAATTACTATATTTCATTTATGTTCCTTTTTTAGTGATTTACCTCTTTTAGCTTATTATGTTTTCTTTTTTTATTTCTAATTTAAATTTCAATGTTGTTTTGATCAATAATTTAAAATAACATATATTATAATTCAAATTATTTACATGTTGTCTAAGTCCATCAAATAAAACATTGGTAATAATGATCATTCATTAAACTCAATGTGCATATATACATTAAACTCAATATATCCATCATTAAGTATACTAATTAATTATTTACTTAATCTAATCAATTATTATTTATGATAATAAATTATCTATGCTTTTATGTATTAAAATAATTTTCAAAAACACAAAATAATGGACAATTGTTTTTATATTTATCATTAATATTTTTCTCAGAGATCCATAAAAGTATATTTAAAGATACATCATCCAACATTTCAAAACACTTAAATACACAAATGTTTCATATTTAATTACTAATAAGTTAACATTAGAACATTAAAGTTAACAAAAAATAAAAGGAAAATTTTCCATGCCTTGTTTTTTTTTTAAATGATTTCAATAATCCAATGGTTGGTTGGACACAAAGTTTAGCTAATAAGTTTTTTTTATTAGTTGGGTTTACAAAGGTGTAATGTGGATTAGATTGATAATAAAGATACGATCTTTGTCATACATTAGTATTAATTACTTAAAATATTGCAAAATCTGAATTAGTTCTACACAATGTAACTTTTGCACAATGCAAAATTCCACGTAGTATCGTTCAGTGTAACATATATTTATGTAATGTAACTAAATTACATTTTTTATTGATTTTCTATATCTATTATCATCTTTATTATAGGATATCTCCATTATGTAGGTCATATATAGGATGACATGAATCTTGTAAGAAAAAAAACTAACTCAGTATGCATTCAAAACTAATACATATAATTATTAATTACAACACTAATATTTATTTAATCATAAAGTTAAAATGTCTAAATTGTTAGATGTTTAGTATTGATAAAAAATGGTATTATTTCTTAAATAAAATATTCCCAACATAGTGGGAAAAAAAGGAAATTAATTTTGTGAAAATAATACATCATGAGAATAATTTTATTATTAAATTATACCTTATTTTTATAAATAAAAGTTATAAAACCGCCTTATGAAACCAAAACAAATTACAACATTTTGGTTTAGATTTGATGTCATGTTTTCTTCTGTGTGGCATTATACTCAAGTTGAATAGAATCAAACTGCATGTTAATTTTATATTTTATTTTAACTATTTTTCTTCTTTAAAAAAAAAACACAAATAAAATTATATTACAAGCAACTGGAATTATGAAGACTGGTGTACTTTTAACACCATCATAATAATGGTTACTGTTGTTTTTATGGCTAACATTAGTGACTCTTGCCCTATTCTTAGTATAATGAATTAGATCACCATGCAAATATAAATAACGAGTGATCAATATATGTTGAATTTAATTTTTGAATTAAGTTCATAAAAGTGAAAATTAGAAGAAATTTAAAATAAAATCAGAAAATTGAAAAATGGTTTAATTTTAGAAAAAAAAATCTGAAAACGAGGCGAAATTGACAACAAGGTGTTTATTGAAAAAAAAGAATGTATAGTGTAGGATGCATAGAGTGAGAAACATATATAAAGTAAAAAGGAAAGGAAACAATCCAATCCAATGGAAAAAGGTGAAGTTGAATTCAATATTTGAATTGGCATTTAGGATGATTAAAAATGTAGAAATGGCTCTAAACTCAATCTCAAAGACTCCTTTTTCTTTCTAAAATTAATGAAATCCATTATCGTAATCTACGACACAATTCTTCACTTTCCTTTCTCTAACCTTATGCAATTCTAATTCTCATTCTCATTATAAACTCACTATCTTACTCTCTCTACCTCCGTCATTCCTTCACTCGCCGGAACGCATCGCCGATCGACAAACCACAGCCATTCCGCTCATTCGCCACTTCGATCCTCCCGGAGCGCCGTTCCCCTGTCAGATCCGTCGTCCTTCGCTCTCGTTGTGATGCGCAAATCGTTGGAGGCCAAGCTGCATCAGCGGATTGGGAAGGTGCTTCTTCCGAATTCGTTAGCCTAGGGTTAGGGTTTCCTTCATCGTTCTCCAAAAATGTTTAAGCGAATCATGAAGGGAGGGCAGAAGAAGCCCTCCAAGACGGACCCGAGCGATCCATCCTCCTTCGGTCCGACGGCGACAGCCGCTTCTCCGGCGGTGGTTGTGCCGCCGCCTTCGGGGACCATAGAGCCGCTGCCTCTGTTCGTCGACGTGGCTGTGTCGGAGCGGCAGAACCTCTTTATCCGGAAGCTCCAGATATGCTGCCACGTGCTGGACTTCTCGGACACGCTGAAGAGCATTCGCGAGAAGGAAATCAAGAGACAGACGCTGATGGAGCTCGTGGATTTCATCCAATCGGGTTCGGGGAAGATAACGGAGACGTGCCAGGAGGAGATGATCAAAATGGTGTCGACCAATATCTTCCGGTGCCTCCCGCCGGCGTCGCACGAGAACACTGGCCAGGAAGCCACCGATCCGGAGGAGGAGGAGCCGTGCCTCGAGCCCGCGTGGCCGCACCTTCAGCTCGTCTACGAGCTTCTCCTCAGATACATCGTTTCATCTGATACTGACACAAAGGTTGCGAAACGGTACATTGATCATTCTTTTGTCCTCAAACTGCTTGATTTGTTTGACTCTGAGGACCCCCGTGAGCGTGAGTACTTAAAAACCATATTGCATCGCGTGTACGGGAAATTCATGGTTCATCGCCCCTTTATTAGGAAGGCCATTAACAACATATTTTTTCGGTTTATATATGAGACGGAGCGGCATAGCGGTATTGGGGAGCTTCTTGAGATTCTGGGGAGCATTATTAATGGCTTTGCTTTGCCGATGAAAGAAGAACACAAGCTGTTTCTATCGAGGGCGCTTCTGCCTCTGCATAAGCCCAAGCCGGTTTCGGTGTATCACCAGCAGTTGTCGTATTGCATTGCGCAGTTTGTGGAGAAGGATTTCAAGCTCGCGGATGCAGTTATTAGGGGCTTGTTGAAGTATTGGCCCGTGACTAATTGCCAGAAGGAGGTTCTCTTCCTTGGGGAACTGGAGGAGGTGCTGGAGGCCACGCAAGCTGCGGAATTCCAACGCTGCATGGTCCCTCTTTTTAGACAGGTTGCCCGCTGCCTCAATAGTTCTCACTTTCAGGTTCGTGTGGAATTGTTTTTCATCACCTTTGCTGGAGTTAATGCAAGCCTTTTTTTAACATTTCCTTTATTTTGTGTAGCCGGGTTATGAATGTGCAATTTGTTTAACTGTTTCTTTGTTTACGAAGATACATCTAATCTGGGTCTGTATACGGTATAATTATAAGGGTAATACAAGGTTCAGCCCCTAGGTACTAGATTAGTAACTAAACTGTCGCATCCTTTAGGTCCTAAACTACACTAATTTTTTAATCCATTTATTTCCCCTAGTTTTTTGATTATTCAGTTGTGGTTTTGCAATTTGCAGCTTAAGGATGTGTTGGTTGATGTGGAAAAGCCAAAATTATCTAGGAATGTAATCTATCTTAATTGACTTCCCCTAGCGTGTTGAAATAGTAAAATAGCTATTCATAAGTCAAGATCCCTTGTCAACTAAGAGATATGGACAGAATATTTACAGGCTTGGACAATTCTTATGTCATGGATTTGGGTTTGAATTAGCCCCAACTCTAGTTCAAGATGGTATATGTTAGAATTTCTAAGCGAGTAAAGGAAGGTAGATATGGTATGATAGGAGCTCAGAGGAAAATCTTAAATGACACCCTAGCCCTGAATTTTTAAGTGAAATCTACCTAGCCCTATAGTTTTCCTTATGCAATATAAATAACTGGCCTTGTAGCTTTCCTAGTGCAGGTAAAGAATACCAATCCTATAATCTCCATGCTCTAGATGTACAATTTGGGCATAGGGAGAGGGGGTGTATTCTATAGATATGGTAAAAGTATGGCTTATAAAGATTTAGGAAATCCTCATCTGATGAGATATGTTTCAGGGTTGAGTTAAGTCATAATCCAAATTCAAGAAGCGGCATATAATTTCTTACATACAGAGGTTATAAATTCATTTTTACTCTGCTTGTAAGCTTAAAGTTGAATTAGCAAAGTTAGTCAGAATTGCGGTTCAACTTATGATCATTTCCTAAATATTTACCTTATGAAACTTGTAAATGTATGCTGTATCTTTCAAGTGGTTAAAAGACTAGTTAAAGTCTGATATACTTGATTTCCCTAAACCAAAGTTTTGGGTTCAAGCCTTTTGTATATGTAAAAAGTTCTTTCAGGAGGGCTAGCCTCATGATATTGTGGATGTTTCTGACTTGAACAAGATTGATTTAATGGAGGATACCTCTAGTCCAGACCAAAAAAGTGGTTAAAACCTCAGATTAGGGGAAACAATGTGGTTAATGGCTTAGGATGTGATTGTATTAAATTTTCTGTTTAACAAATTTGTAGTAAGTTTGTGGTTTGATTTGTACATTATTTAAGAAATCTTGAGTTATATATTTGTTTTTTTTCCTTAATGTTACAATTATTGTTATTATTATTTTGGCAAGGTTCATGTTATGATGTATTAAGAATGGCAACAGAACCAAACGGTGACATTGAATTTTGATTTTTGTTTTACGGTCAATTGCATTTGGTCTTCTAATTTATTTAGTCAGGTGCAGTGTCTTTTATGATGTACAAATTGCATTTACCATGATCATTTGCAATGTGGCAATTCTTAGCCAAATCAAAGGTAACTTTGATCAAGTGATTGGCGCATGCAAGTCATTATTATGGCCTCTATTTCTTCCTCAAGAATAGGGAAATGGGGAATATTTCAATAGATCTTTTTTATGTGGGGATAAGCTGACTGGCATCACCTAATATCTTCATTTCTAGTACCTGCAATCCACATAAAATGCCTATATTTAGAAAGCCTGATATTTGGTGTTTCTGAGCTCTTAATATATGTGCTTCTAACGATTGCTGGCTTGACATACTTGGATCATAGTAAGCTACTCTACTTTCACTTCACCAAACTCATTTTTATTACTCGTTATGAACACTCATTTTCCTCACTACCACTTGGTGAGAATACTGTTAATCTGGCTACTGAAGATCCGCACCGGAGAAGGAAATTAAGTACCCAATTTACTGGAATTTTGAGCAAAAGAAATATAACAGAACTTCAATGATGAATTTGGTTCAAGCTTCATCTGCTAACACTGTTCAATCAGTGAATTACCATGACTTTCAAATTTTGGAAGAAAATAAAATTCTAAAACTTGAATCAGAATGCTGAAATTCTGAATCCTTGAGGAACAAAATTGATACACATAAAAGAAAATCTGTCGTGATTTGATTTATCAGATAATTTGTTTTAAAGCTAATTAGTCATATGTTCATATGATTTGTACGTGACTCCTAAACTGGCCTAATGCAATTTATGTTGTTAAGTCAAGGTAAAAAAATAGATAATTTGTTAAAACAGGAGGACTTTCCAATTGAGTCAATTAATGTGTATGCAAAGCATTAAACATCCTTCAACTAATCTTTTTCCTTCATTTTCTTTGTTCTCAACAAGGTACTGCTAGTTGTAACAATTATTACAACCATGCATTTTCATTCGATTGAACATTATATGGAATTTTGAAACTATTGTCTCTTGTTTTCTTACAAATGCCTGGCTGGCATTTGGCAATGTTGTTATGGTTTAAGTTAAGTAACACTTGTTTTAACTTCGATCTTCTGTTGCCCACTTAAAACTCTTTACATTTGCCAAATATATCCTCGAATTTTATTAATTACCGAAAATTCTACTAAGTTTCATAGTTTGACCAAAATGCAATTAATCAGGCCTCTGAATCATAAATTTGAGAGAAATTTTACCTAAGGGCACTTCTTTAGTCAAAGCTCCAGCAAACTCTAGCTCTGTGACCTTCTTTATTTCCTTCCTTCCTTCCCTTGTTTTCTTCTGTTTTAGTGAAATATAGCCCTTATTTACTGGAGACGAGTTGAATCAATTCCTTTGTGTTTTAGCCATAATTTGTATTATAATTCTTTTTGACTAAACTTTAGTAGGTGTCTGTTCAGAATTATTACCTTGTATATTGATCTAACCTCTTGGCTTAAAAAGTTGTGTCCTCTTTTTCACTGAGATCACTAAGCTGCAGTATTACACGTGTTTAATGTGCAGATATACTTTTAGTGCATTACATCGTGTCTGCAGTTGAAAAGCTATTGATGTAGAATGTTGTCTCTAGGAAAAGTTTCTTAATTTTACAAGTTCCTTCATCAGTGCTACATCAATCTCTTCTCTTATATACATCTTGTCCTTTCTTGTATCACTACATATCTAAACATTTTCATTTCTGCTCCTCCCGCCATTCTCTAATGCTACCTCTTTAAAACCCAATATTTTCTAATGCTGTCTCTTTAAAACCTAACATTCATTACCATATTTTATAATTGGACATATCATAGTACAATAAAACTTAGTATTTGATGCAAATAATCCTTGATGCCTTTTTCCCATGTTACTTATCCCGCTTGTATCTTGTGTGTAACATCCTCATTAATTTCACCATCATTTATATTGTAAAGCTAATGTACACCAGTGCCAAAGACTCCTCACTTTGTGAAGGTATGGAGGAAGGAAATTCTATGAAGCTTTCCTCTTGCATGTTAAAAGAAGTTGTTTACAGATTTGAGCCCATGACCAATTGGTCTCCAAGGTACAACTTTACTGTTGTGCTAGCGCTCGGCCTCCTCATTTGTACTACAGATCCAAAATATTTAAAACAGAAACATTTGGTCTGCCTCAAAAGTTCAAGCTTAATGTTAATTACTTTCCTTGATTTCTCAATCAAGATTGTATAATCTGCACAAAGCATACAATTAGGATGATCTTTCGCATTTCTATGAATATTGTCAAGGAGAAAGAATTTGATTTAACAGCATTTCTATGGATATGTCTTTCATGCAATTTGGTATTACAGCTTGACAATGATCGAAGTTTCACTGAAAGCTATAAGAAAACCGTGGGGGTGTTTATTATTATAAACTTCGTTTTAGTTCCCTTCAATGCACTTATTTCATTCTTGGATGTAAAACTTGGGCGTTACTTTGTAAAACTGAGGACAGGGAAGGAGGAGTGACACAATTCTTCTGTTTCAAGATTCCAAGCACCATCTGTTTGTGGTCAAGATTCCAAATGCGATCTTGGTCACTAATGATAATTTGAGCTTAAGCTAATGAGAAGAGGAAGACTTGAATGTTAACAGGGTCTTGACCACGATCATCTAGTGCTTGTGGAAAGTACAATACTGTACGTTTGCCAGGATGTGGGTTTCTTACCTTAAGAATATTTAAGGTGATCTTGAAATAATTCTTCCTTTAAGGGGCTATCGTTGTGGTCTTTTGTCATTACAGGATCCAGGATGTCTTCAGGTTCATTTTTTTTTATTTTATATTTGTTTGATTTGATTCTGTGATCATCTCTTACAAATCTTATCTTTGAAGTCATAATCCAAATACGGAAGGAAGAGTCCTGATTGCTTGGAATCTTTTTCGTTTTCTTTTTTATAATTCTTGGTCTATTGATGCGTTTAGCTTTATATAATCCTTCAGAACTTTATGCTTAAGCATATTTTGCAATGCAGGTTGCAGAACGAACTCTCTTTTTGTGGAATAATGAGCACATTGTCAGCTTAATTGCCCAAAACAGGACTGTAGTATTACCCATATTATTTGAAGCTTTGGAGAAAAATATCCAGAGTCATTGGAACCAGGCTGTTCACGGGCTGACCGTGAACGTTCAGAAAATGTTCCTAGAAATGGATGCAGAATTATTTGAAGAGTGTCAGAGACAGTATGCAGAGAGGCAGGCTAAAGCAAAAGATTTAGAAGAGCAGCGGGAATTGAATTGGAAAAGACTGGCAGATGCAGCTGCACAGAATGGGGTGGATATGGTCACAGCTTAGTCAAATTACTTTTCTGCCGTAACTGGGACTGTGAATTGGATCGGTGAAGGATTATATGTGCTCCTCGCCATTTTGGTGCCATTATTTATTGGTTTCTTTCTTTCCCACTTAATTTCTTTTCCCTCTCTATTTTCTTAGTTGGATGATCAGCAAGTTGAAGAAAGCAGTGATTAATGTAACTTAAAAGTGCAGTTGGATAATCAGTTAGACGTTGTTAGCAATGTCTGCAGATTAAGAATGTTTAATGAAATACTTTCTTGTATTTTTTTTTTCACTTACAGAGAGAAATACGGATAATTTTTTTCCTTCTGGAAACAGATTCTAGTGCCCTTTGTGTTTATGGCACAATAAGTAGGGTACCTAATTTGGGGAATTTTATAGTAAAACTAGGGCAGGTTTGGTTTGGCATTAAGTTTTGTGAGGAGCAGGTATGAGGCAGTTCATATAAAAGGGCTGGTGATTTAGTCATACAATAGCTTTTCCTGTTGTTAATTTAGAACGCCCATCACCATCTCAGTTTAATTGATATTGATTTTTTTTTCTGGGGAGTTGATTTTCCTTTTGATGTAACTATTGATAGTTTCTCTTTGAAGCTGATATTCTTGTTTTAGATTGATATTTTATCCCTATTTTTCTCATGGGTTTGTGCTACAAAATTCTCTTAATCTTAAGAACTTGATTCCTGCACATTATTACTTCAATTGTTCTCAGGGCTGGCCTACTCCAAAGTTGCACTCAAGGAAGAAATGGTTCTCCTAAAATCACATAAATAGCTCTATATGTTAACCTATTTACACGAGTTTTTTGTTTTACTTTTTTGATAAAAAAAAATGAGGAATCGGGCTAAATATGCTATTTTATAAATCTTTATAGGAAAGGAAAATTTAATTGAAGAAACTTCAATCTTTTATTTTGTTATTTTTATAGTTAAAATATTTTAAAACAAAAGGATACAAAATAGCAAATAGTTTTATTTTCAGTTAAAAGTATTTAGTAAAAACCACAATTTATAAGATTAAAAGGTCGAATAAAACATTTTTTAAAATTTTTAAGTGTGGATGACTGATATATACGAGTATGATATACTAACAAATGCGTTTCTAAGTATTTTCTACAGTCAGACTTCAGACAAATGATTAAGTGGTGGATTATGTGTTATGTTTGAGTTTAGAATTAAGTTCAGCATTCGAACCTTAGAATAATAAATAAATTAGCAACGCAATTCTTAGTATTTTATTATGCACAGTTTAATTTTAAATTTAATTATATAGATAACTAAATTATAATAATCCATTTATCACCACGGTTTAAAGTGAAAATAGAAACGATTAAACTGATATAAATTTATTTTACTTTTGGTGAGTTATTATTGATATATAGATAAAAATTCAATGTTATGTTCATATGTATATATAAAATTACATTTTCTTATTTTAGAAACTAATTTATTGATTAATTTTATTTTATTTTTGCATAAAATGTTATGAAAAAAAGAATTATGAAAAAATATTTTCGTTTAAGACTGGTCATCCGAAAATCTATAGTTCATTAATAAAAAAATTGTAAATAATAATTTTCTCAATAAACATAACCTAATTTAGTGAATAAGTTTATTAACGTAAAGGCTATGACGAGTTGTTTGGTTGTTTTAAGATTTAAATAGATAGAATTGAAAATCTGTGTGTGGTGGTGTAGTTTATCAGATGACGTGTGTGTGTTAAGAGTGTAGCAGAAGAGAAGAGAACAAAGAAGAAAGTGGTGTGGCGTGGAAATGTCGAAGAAAGGAGGAAGTGGCGCTTCGTTTCAGAAGGACGTGCCATGGCGAGCGTCTTCTTCTACTGTCAAACCCATCCCCAAAATTCACCACTCTCCACTTCTTCGCGTTTCCCAAACACCCGTTACCGATTACGCCGTCTCCGTCATGAGGGTCTCTCTCTCTCTCTCTCTCTCTCTCCCTGTTTTTCACTTCTCATCATTGCGTTTCAATAACCCTTTATTAATATTTTTGGGGAATTGCTGGGGTTTCTCAGCATCCAGACCCTATAGGGAGTGGATTGGGTGACGATGCCATAGTGGAAGCAGCTGGTCCTGACTGCCTCGTACCTGGCCAGAAAATGCCCATCCAATTACTTGGCCTTCAGGTTCTCTTCTTTCTCTTCTCCCTCTTCGCCTTTTCTAATCTTCTTAGTTATGCCTAATCAGCTGTTTTTTCGCCTCTTTTCACATCCAATTCTTTCCTTTTTAACCTTACTGATGGCTTTTTGCCGGATTTCCAATCACTCCTTTTATATAGAACTCCCCAAAAAGCAATTGATATAACAATGTTTCCATATAGCTCAACTCAACACATGAATGATGAGTCCTCTATGTAATTCAATTTTGCATTGTCCACTGTTAATTCATATTATACTAGGGGATTGAAAACAGGCAAATCTATTTTTGTTTTGAATACCCAATGAATATATTTCTTAACTTTGGTCACCTAGTAAGTTAAGCATTGTAGTTCAAGTCCTTTTTGTTATCCATGTTAAAATACTAGTTATATAAGTTGGATTGTTAGAAATTATATACGTTAACTCCTTTTGTTACTGACAGATGAAAACGTATAACGATGTTATGAGAAAAAATATATAAAACTATCTCATGAATCAATTAGAAAAGTCAACATAGTAGTAGAGAAGAAATATAAATATTGTTTTTCAGATAAAAATAAATAAATTTATTAGGTACTCAAAATAAAGATCATTCATATCTTAATAAGCTGAAACTTACTTGAGCCTAAAAAAAATATGTGAATTCAACATCTGGTTTTTGATTGATGGGTAATTCTAGAAAATGCTTGAGCAAGCTTCATGCTTCTATTGGGAAAACAACGAGAAGGACTGATGGATTCTAGCGCGTTGCCTAGATTGACTGTTTTTCACTGGTAATATATTGATTATTAACATTTGGGGGATATGTTCAGTAAGTACTTTGGCTCCAAAATCTCAATCATTGTATATCTTCCTTCTATCAAAATAGCCACACAGTTAATGCTATTCTTTGAGTTTTTGAACTCGTTACTCTTTGATTTGGTTGTTTTCTTAATGTCATGGGGGAGTTTGACTGTTGTTTACACGGTGCTGAACTCATGAGCTACAATCACAATACTAATTAGATTGATGCATACGCCTCAGAACTTTGAAATACAGTTTACAAATATTACCATTTGTCCTCTCAAGTCCTCTATGTTGTTTGCTCCACAAATGGCATATTATTCTACATTATACATCTTAGTTTTTCTTTTCATGTCTTCAATTTTGTTATGATATATTGATCCTTACCTTTTATGTTTGAAAAAGTTTCCTAACATGACAATTCATCTTATAATTCTTACTGCATTGTATTTTGATTTCTTGTCATTCGAAGGTTCTTCACTAGTAACACAAAGAACTGGCAAGGATACTTCTGTTTCAAATCTGTCTATGAAACCAGAATGCTTCTCTTCCATTTCTTCCAAAATAACCAATTTTCTGAGCATCAGTGGAAAAATTGTGTTATCAGTTTAGTTTCCCCCGTTTAGTTTCTATTTTAAATCTTCTCTAGTATTTCTTTTTCTTTTGGGGTAATGCTATTTAGCAAAGAGTTGCAGTTCTAACTTTTTCCTTCTTGTTTGGACAGGTCTGGCCAATCCATGTGGACCTGAAGTTTTTGGAACCAGTTGGGCGAGAACTTAAGATGCTTGGAAAGGTGAAGTCTTTTTACTTTTTTCATGCTTGCAAAGGAAACAATTGGTCCTTCCGGACGTTAATGTTAACGAGCAGCTTGCATTTGATATTTTGATGAAATGAGAAATATTTCGTATAGATTTAGTTGCATTCAAATAGCAAATAGGAAAATATATGGGGCCTTGTAATTCTGAAAGTTGAAATTATATTGATTTGCCTTGCATCATGTAGGATTTAGAGGGAGAGAAAAATGGGATGTTAAAGTGGGTATTTGCTTTCTTATTCATTATATCCATATATGTAAATTGTTAAAGTGGGTATTATTTCTGGAAAATTTGGCTATATGTCATTTTTTTCTCTTGAAAAAATGTTCAAGAACTAGTTAAAATTGAATATATGTAAATAAAAGTCTACAACAAAAAAGTCTTGTTCTACTAGGCAATGGTGACCTGCTAGGTAACGAGGGTGGGCAATTACAGTTCTTCATTTCTTTATTTTTCCAAAATTGCAAGAAAATATACTAAGAATGTGTAGAATCATATATTTACATTGAGTCTGCTGACCATATGATGTCATTTGGTTTGGTTAAAGACCAAAGTTTCTGATATATACTTGAGATCCTTCTAGTCCTTAATCTCCTTATCTTAACCAGATTAACGACCATATATTCTTCTGTCTAGTGCCTTTCTTTATGCAAACTACCTTACTTTACATTGTCATGTTTGCCTAAATTTATTTGGTTGCTAATTTATAATTTGTCTGTTTATGGTTTGGTTTCCGAGGTGATATGTCTAGGTGAGACATGCAATTACAAATATGCGATGAGGTGATATGATTGACGTAGTTGTTTTTATGCATGCAGTTCATGGATGATGCCGTTGAACTAATGAACAAATCATTCATCGAGCGTTGATTATACGTGCGTTGCGAAGAGATGAAATAGTTGCAATTTGAATTTTTGTAAGAAATGAGAAATATAGACAACAAGCAGAGTGACTGTAAAATTTGGCTGATTTTGTATGTAAAAGAGAATTGCAGTGAGATATTTTTGTTCGGTGATTATTCCCAGCCTATTAATGCCAATTAGAAACTATTTCTCCCCTTTCCGTTTGCATTGGTGATGATGGAATTGCAAAATTTTGGCAGCAATTTAGCTGCAAAGGATGTGAAATAAGCAAATGAAAAGTACGAAAGGTGAAGGAGAATGAATATGTACAGTCTTAATTTAGCCTGATCCATGGATAGACTTAAGGAGCAGGCAGTTTTGATTCCAGTGAAAAGAGAAATGAAAGAGCGTGCGTGACATGGTTGGTTAGTTTTGCTATAGAATAACTGTCAAGAGTATGGTGGAAGACAACAAGAGAAGAAAAAGAGACGGTAGATCGAATGGTGCGGTGGTGGACATTTCGTCGGTGTATACCATGCCGGACTCCGTAGACTCATCACCAGGTCCTCTGCTCCACATTCCGAGGTTGTTGTCCCTGTTGATGATGATGAGGAGAGGCCAAATTGAATCACAAATAGATAACACAAATAAACAAGAATTTGATAACATAGAGAGATAGAGATGCATTGATTGATACCTGGCATTTCCAAGAACACCGGAGGACATGGTGAGAAGAGAGATACGATCGGCGGACTTAGGTTCAACGCTGTAGGCCTTCTCGTACTTAACCTCGAGTCCTTCGCCAGACGCAACAAAGAAGGCACCGTTCAGTAAAATGTCACCCTCCGACCTCCAGTTCCAGCCCTTCCACTTCGACTGTTGGGTCTCCACTCGTTTGGTAACCTCCTTGGCGAAGGGGTTTTGGGGTGCCATGTACCGGTTCCCCTGGCTGTTGATGGTGGGTTCGCCGCTTCCCCCGATGGCGTACATCTCCCACTCGGTGAAGTCGTTGTTGACGACGTGGATGTAGCCCCTCCGGCAGCGAGGCATTCTCTGGACCAGCTTCTCCCCGAAGTGGTTGAAGGCGATGGTTACCTGCATGCCGGAGTCTGGGAGGTAGTCGTCGCTGTGGCCCAGGAGCATGACCTCGTTGTGGTGGGATAGGTAGTTGTTCGAGATGGTTATCCCCGTCGACCCCATCACGGCGTCTATCAGCCCGTCCTTGCACCGCGACAGCGTGCAGTGGTCGATCCATATGTCCTTCGACCCGAATATCGATATTCCATCCCCGTCCGATTCTGTCCGGAATCCGTAGTGCTCCGGGCTTGACCGAACGTTCGTGTTCCCTGCATAACCCAACCCGCTTTATCTTTTTCTTAACTCTATTTTTAAACTATCATCCTCATTAGATGTAGGAATCTAACTATGTATATAATGCAGGAAGCAACCCCTGCTACAACAAATGAGTCCCTACCAACCAACCAGTGTTGTGCAAAAATTGGTTTCTCATCCCATGAAAAATATAAAAGAATTGATTTCAATATTTACTAAAACCACTACTTTTTTAAAGCTTGTCCAAATATAAAGCAAACCAATCTTGAAATACTTTTTAACTTTATACAAACACCCTCCACAAAACAAACAAACGCGGCTTTATCTATTTATCAAGCCACAACGACTTGGTCACTGAGATGGGGATTCGATTGATTGGATTAAACCAAGAATGTCCCTCCCTACTGGAAGAAGAAAGAGAAAACATTTCATTTTTCACAACCTTCCAATTTGGTGTCCTTATAATTGTAGTTACTCATTCAATCCAAAATGTATTGTTATGTTGAGGAAAACAACAGACCTGAGGGATGACAATGATGGATGTGAATATTGTGTATGATGACATTGCTTATATACTGCAGAGTAATGCAGCCTCCTCCCACGATGTGCACATCAGCACCGCGTCCATCAATGGTCTTGTAGCTGTTAAAAATCAGCTCCTGGGACAGCTTAATCATCATGTTACTGGGGAAGACGATCCACAGTGGCTCGTTCTGTATCACAGCGTATCTCAGCGTCCCAGGTTTTGGGTTCACAGGGTCCTTGTCAGAGGAATCAGTGACCACGTAAAACTCACCACCTTTCCCTCCCTTTGCATACTGACCAAACCCAATGACGCAGTCGGCTAGCCTCTGCCGGTTGTTGGGCCAATCTGGGTCACATTTCCAACAATCATCAATGGGGTTCCCCGTCAGGCACGAAGACTCGTCTCTCTCTGACACCGATAACATTTCCCTTCTTGCCATTGAAGCATTAACCTTCCTACGCAACAACCAAAAAAAGGGTCAATACTCAACACTCAACACTCAATACAAACTACAACCAGTAACGGAACGTGACCCTTTTTCCAGATCTACACTATATTTATGTAATATTGTACTAACTAACCACATTATTGAGTTCAACTACGATTATGAGCATGGTATGTAGTATACAGTGTGCATATAGTATGAATGTATGTACCTATGAACTTCGTGGGCAACAGCTTCGGGGTCTGGATGTGCCCCTGGAAGAGTTAGGTTAAGCATTGCTGTTCCAAGTGGTGAAAAGGAACTCAGAAGTGAGAGTAGGAAAATGCAGGTTGTCTGGAGCATTGTTGATGAAGAATGGGGTTGTTGTTTTTTGTTGCGCAATGCTCTGAGTCTGAGTCCCTCTGGGCGTTGCTAATTACTGTAGCATGGGAAGTTGTCCAAAAGTGTTGGCTAGTGTTGGGTTAGGCGAATTAATAAGCAGGAAAAGTGAGTGACCGCAATGATAACTAACTAACGAGGTTAAGTGGGAACAGAAGCAGGGTATAAACAAACTTTTGTATATAACTATAATAATTTATACGTGGTGGTGAGAGGTAATTAAGGTGTGGTAGTAGTATTTTACCATGTTCGGTGGTGCTGAAAAATAATGATTGTAGAGGAGGTTCTTTTGATTAATTTATTGATGGAAAAAGGCAAAAAAGGGAGCAGTGAGTGAGAGAAGTAGAAGAAAGGGTGGCGCATTGTCAAGGAATCACTCTGCTCTCGAGGAAATGGTCTCTTCATTTGTTTTGCGGGACAGGGTAGCCACAGACACTGTCACTGTTCCAAACAAACTTATCATCAATATTACTCCTATCACCATATCCACAAGGCCAAAACATAAACACAAAAGACATTTTCCTTTTTCTTTTTTCATAACAAGGTTTTTCGTTTGAGAATTTTATGAATATACTACTACTACTACTGGATTTTGCTGTTAATTCTGAGCGGAAATGAGGTGATGAATGCATGGAAGAAGATGAAGTAGGCTTTTGACTTTTGGACCTATACCTACGTATGAGCAGCACAGGTTACGAGATTTTGGCATGGTTGAAAGCTCAAGCATCCATGTAACAAGGCGCTGATTTTGAATGCAGACACAAATACAAACTTATTAATAATTCTGCTTCTGTTACTTTTCAACTTATCTATTCACCTATTATCTTAAATCACCAATATTTTAGTGTTCTGCAAATATTTCTTAATTCATAGTTAAAGATTCATTTCTTTTGAGATATCAAAATTAGCGAAGACTGCTTTTTCTCCCCAGACAAAATGTTGTCAGGTTTAAATTTTAACTACTTATTTATCCTTTAAGTTGTTTTATTTTTTTATATTGAAAATGATTTCCTATAAACTTCAACAAAAATTAAAGCAATACGTGTTAAAACATCATTTCTAATGCAGTGGTTATAGTTATGATATTAATTTTAATACTAGGATCCCAGAATGAAGAATATTTAATTATAACAAATAAATTACTTTTTAAATTTGTAACAAATGAAAAAAAAATACATATACAAAATTATAAAGGTACAAGTCTTATAAGAATGTAGCACGATTAAACATATTTAAACTAAACTAAAATCTTATCAAAGGATCTTAATATTTATGCATGTTCTAAGATTAAAAGTTATAAAAGTATTTGCATGCAACCAAATATGTTAAGAAAATATTTTTTGTGGGGATCAGTATGTTTACCCATCTCGCCAAGTTCACCACTCTCGGTATGCAAACAACTAATTGCATCTTACATCGTCCATGACCCTCCTCAACATAAAACAGGAAAAGGGGACTCTTGCGGACTTTCATGGAAAGGTTCAGTAAGGCTTGTCTGAGTATCATAAATCTCATGTCAGAAATCTCATACCAATATACACTATTTACACAAAGTACTTACTTGATCGTCGGAATACTTTTTTCAGGTCATCTCTGATCGAGTATCAAGATTTGTGGAAGAAGACTCAAAGAAAGAAATTGAAAGACCACCAACACATCAATAATTGTACAACCATTTTCATGTATTATCTAAACTCTTTTACCTTATAGATACAAATTGATTTGAACTAAGTGAAGTATAGAGTGAAATATCCCACAAGCACATATTAAATTTAGTTTGAGTATGCTAAAAAAATGAAGGGGTGTCCTATGACATGGAATTATATGGGGTCCTCATGGGCAAGTAAACCTTTTTATGTTTCAAGACAAGTGTTGGACATGTCAACCTTTTATGCAATAAGTTCTTGAGTGAAAAATAACAAAAGTAATGCCCAAATTCGGGTGATTTATGCAATAGAAAATTATACTTAAAAAATAGTAGTTTATAACAGTGTGATGTGATATATTATAATTCTAAAATTATTTTATTTTAATAAAAATATATCTCTTCAATTACAATTTGCTACAAGATTATCAACATTAATACTCTTATATGATATTAATCTTCCAAACTCGTGTAGTATTATGAACATTTTTACAATGATTTTCCCCTGATTATATTTGTGAATAAATCCAACCCTAAAATACCCATGATTCAACCTCTCTAAATTATATAAGCCAAACTCAACATTTTCTTACAAATCCACTATAATCTATCCTCATTAACAGTAAATCAAGCAATTCGAACAACTAAGACTTAATGAAGCCAAAACTACTAATATTATAACATATCTTTGATCTGCTAATTCTATTATTGTGGGGCACATCAAACATGAACAGTGCAATTCAAATTTTACATAAACTCTTTTTTTAAACCATAAAAATTGAAAATTTGTAAACGTATTAATGATTTTTTTAAAAAGAATTTAACTTTTTGCATCAATTGGGCTAACTCCTTTCGCTCCCCATTGCCGTGCTTAAGCCGCAATAGAATCATTAGCATTATTAATGCATGCTAGTTGCTTTCTATTAATCTTTAGTTTAGTTTAATCAAACAAGGAAACTATATTAAATAATTTTTCTTAAACGGATTGGTGTGGAGAAAAAAAAAATAGTGTATATACAAATCTACTGTAACGTAGACAGTAGATTTGTTGTTGTTAAAATCTTAGTAAATAATTTTAAATATCAATTTAAAAATAATTTATAATTTGTTTAGTTTATAAAATAATATTTAACTTAATTAATACAGTAATTAATTGTCTTTTATTTTTAAAATTATTTATTTAATAATTTTTTCTTGTATAAGTGAAGATACACATAATGAGGAACCTATAGTAAAAAAAGATGACAAAAAAAAAATTACAACACAACACATTCTAGAAATTAATAACAAAATACAACAGTGAAAAAATAAAATAAAAAAATTATTGGGTAACTGTACATTAGATGTGTTGATTAATTTTGCCACTTTTCTTCTTCTAATATCTCAAGGTTATTATGCTATTGGAGTTGCCATTTAATAAGTCTAATATAACAATATAAATGGATAATTGATGAGTTAAAAGTGTTGTATATTGAAATGAAGTTGTGAAAGTATGAATTTCCATGAACTTGGTATAAATTATGGAAATGTTGATGACATGGAGTCAGTGTTAGTGTATACATATAATATCTATTCAACCTTTTCTTTTCATGGACATACTGTGGCCCCAACACTAAAGAAAAAGGTCATAATGTGCCACAAAAGAAAATTGTATTTGTAAGTTGTATCTATATAATATACGAACTACACACTAATCATACACTTGTTTCATAAAGCGTTGTCTAATTATTTATATTATCTGACAAAACCTTTATAAACTGTTGTAGTTTTGAAGGAAATATGAAATGGGTTTTATTCAACGTTGCATGTTTTTGCAAGAGCATTATGGCGCCGGAAAATCTATTGAAAGTAAAATAAATATGTGCTGCATATTCCATTCACATATATATATATATATATTCTTTTCGTCTCTGTGTAAAGCAAAAGAAACATCTCTTATCTGCAAGAGAGAGCTTCTTTATTTTTATATTATTTTTTTGCGACACTTTGCTACCCTCTTTAAATGTGGGCCATCCTCATTACTAAATTTCAAAATGGATGTGTTTTGGTTTTGACAATTAGGTAACTCAATTTACGTTATTGTGACGTGTAGATAATAAAATCAAAGATTTTGAGGAAATCCTTTTATTTTCATCTTCATGTACACGCCATTCTATTTTTCTTAGCACATGTTTTTTTGCAGAAGTTTTGTTAGAAGTGGGTTTATTAGAAACAAAAAATGATTCATTCAGATTTGCCGAACTCTGATTTGTGGTACTTTTAGGATTTCGTCCAGCTCCATTTATTTTCAAGAGTATCATTCAAAGAGATTCATTCCATCATGGACCTCACTTTATTAATGTTGAGGACCAGAACAACACAGTAACAAGGAATGCTGTAATAGTATAGAATAGAAAAATAAAATGTAATAATGTGTTTATTCACGCCAAAAGAAGAGCGTGGTTCGTGTTTCTCTACTATGCAGCGCGAGTGTGAGTGTAGAATACTGTACTTTATATAAAAGGAAGAATCCATTTTAGATTTTAGGGTTTTGTTAATGTTAAAAATTTATTTTGATGCACTTTACACACAAGTTATTAGAATCGATTTTTTAAACTATTGTTTTTGTTGAAAATAGTTTTTTATGCACCTTATATATAAAATAGAATCGATTTTAATTTTTTTTTTCATGTTGGAAAATGTTATACACAGCATAAAATTAAAAAAAAAAACGCAGCATAAAATCAATCTTTTTTAGTTTAATTTTTTTTACTTCTTCAGTGTTATTTAAAATTTATATTTATTTAAGATTTTAAAAATTTATATATTTCAAATTTTTATTTAAGTAGGACATAAAGAATAAATTTGTAATTTTAATTTTTATTAATTAAAAAAATTCAATAACACTAATTACATCATTCACAAACTTATTTTAATAAAAAATGTTAAAAAAACTCATGTTTTTCATTTAAATAATTATTCAACAAAATAATTTAATTATCTTAAATCTACACAAATATACATCATATTTTTGTTATCTAAAGACAAAAATAAATTTATAATCTTTCAAATCTTTAAAAAAAATTAAAATTTTCTCACAAATCACATCAGTCAAAACTTTTCTCAAATCCTCAAATATTTTCATCCTAATCCTAATCCAAATACATGAGTCAATATTCTCTGTAATGAATTATCCCGATGACTTTTACACATGTAATTTTCAACGTGAGTTCTCACTCTTGGTTTGAATTAGGGAGCCACTAAGGAATATACAGGACTTGGTTGTTGATGAACAAGATACTGACACTTGAAGCAAAGTTTATTGGTACTAAAACTCATAATTATATCCTACATTTTGTCTATCACGTTCATATAATTATCACTAATAACTACTTATAGGTTGACCCATTACTATCTAAATGATAATTTGTAAAAAAGAAAGAAAAAGAAGAAGAGTTACTGGTATGATAAAAAAGTTATTAAAAATAATGAGAAAATGTTAAATAAATTATATGATTATATAAAATTTACCGTAAATATGATAATAATTGGAGTGAGCTTTGGCGAACATGCAAAACACTGCTACACACTGCCACAATTTATGTGCACCTTTTGACTTTTTTATAATCATGTGGGCTCCACTATATGTAAAATCACGTGGGGTCCACTATATGTTAGACAGTGTATAATGCTGATCCCCAATTTGAGGTAAGTGGTCCGCATTTTAACGGCTGGAATTTCGTCCGGACTAATCCATATCATATTCCAGTTAAGGTAAAATCTATTTTAAATACATATTTTTTTTCTTAATTCATTAAAAAAATTTATAAAAATAAATTTGTGATAAAGTTTTGAGTTTAAAACGAAACAATATTTTTATTTGATGATTGATTTTAATAATATTTGAAATTGAAAGATTGACCTTGTCTCAAAAATTAAAATATGAAAATTGAAATGAGTTTTTAGAGATAATAATAATATCTTGGATGTGTTATTGACTCTAATATCAATGATTTCATAAAGAAAGCTGTGTTTATTAATTCGGATTTTAATTTGGATTGGAAATTAATGAAAACGTTATGGATATAAAATAGGATTCTAGTTGTAAAATTTTTATTTATAATAAGGCTGGAGTAATGTGGGCCTTGGTGTTGTGGTGATTTTTTTATGTCCAACAAGAGAGGCGAGGACATGTTAGAAGAAGATATGGATGATGTAGAAAGAAACAGATGATGTGACTTTTTCGTTTTGCAATTTAATATACTATAGGTTAAATTGCAGTTTAATAGCATAACCACCTTAATGAAATTAATAACGAATCAAATACATAAGTATCAGTTACAAATTAATTACTTTGGGAAATTATGCACTGAAATTTATATTAAAAACTAGAAGGTTAAGAGTACTAAAGAGAAAATAATTCAAAGTAAACAGTAATTTTTTTAAAAAAAAAATTACCACCAATACCAGAAATTTTATTTTTTTAAGTTTCAGTAAAAAAAGAAATTAACATGATTCTATTTATAATAATTTGATTTGTTATTTGATAGACATTACATTGAATCAAATTAAAGTCTATCTTTATCTTAGTATATTACATTCATATCACATTCCGTAATAATTTTTTCTTCAAAAAAAAGTTTTTAATAAGCTAGACATTTCCTTTTGATGATTTGACCTAATGTAGTTTTTTTAATTCTTTTAATTCTCCTATTTTTTCTAACATTTTAGGTTTGGCATCCCTTACTTTCTACTGCTCCTTTTTTTTATTATTTCTTTATTTACTTACAAATTTTTTATCTCTCTAATTTTGGCCTTACATGTTTCTGATTTCTCGAATATATTTCCGAGTTAATTGAATCTTATTAAAATTTAACAATTTTTTTTTCTTGATCTCCTTCTACACCTTCAAAGTCTCATGTTCTCAAGACATGCTTCCCAAGTATAAAACTATTAATGAAAGAAATCAAATTACTTATTTTAAAAGTTGGAGGAAATCAATTAACTCGAGAAGAGTTCAAAGACCATAATTTCATTAAATGTAAATTAGATAAGCCAAAAGATCATTTATAACTCTTCTTCTATCATCAATAAAAGTGATATACCCCAAAAATGTCAAACAATCCTTTTCGTTAATAAATAATAAATCGAGGAAATTTTTTATTTGTCTTTTATGCGCTTCCACCAGGGAAACACTTATTTTTACATAAAAGGAATGAAGCACAGCAATGTAAAATTAATAAAAAAATAGAACAATAATGCTCAAACTAATACTTTGAAACGTAGAGTTGTATCTTCCTCTCATTTAGAGGCTGTAGCGGCCTTGCAGTCCTTATAGCATACTGTGGCAGAGTACATAATCAAGATTAATTCAAGATCAAATCCAACAACAAATTTTTAAGGAATAAAATGCTTTCTTTTTTAAAATTCCACCTTAAGTACTTAGAAGAAATTTACTTACATATTCAAGTACAGTATTCTTCAGTAGCTCCACTTGTATTCTTGAAACAGTTCTTATCTAATGAAATTAGGTAAAAAATAGCACAATAAAATATAGTTAGTTACTACTATCTTTCTCTATAAATTCTAATTAATATTATCTTAAAGATTATATTTTCCCAACTCATTTCAAATATGACAGATCAATTATATTCTTTTCTTTTTTAAAGGAGATGAATAATATAGATGTTAAAAAACTTAATTATGAATAAGAATGATAATGTATAGAAAAGGTATCTAAGTATACCTTCTTATCAATGGTCCAAATGATGCCTTCGGTGCAAGGAGGTGCAGTGAGTGATCCTATATACCTGTAGAACATCGTGCTACCCATCATGATCTCTGAGGGATCAATCTCCCCTATACTTTTCTCTTCGTCTTCTTGGGGAATGTCCATTAGGTATTCTTCCAACTGAAAAATGTATAAATATATTATCCATGCAATATTACATATAGCTTCTGTTCTTCCTTAATAGTAAATATTATTCCATGTACCTTAGAGAGCAATGGATCAGGAGAACCGTAGTTGTACAAAATACCAACAACAGCAGTCTTGTTTGTTCCATCAGGCTGTGGGCTAACATGCACCATGTGCAACTCCAAGTCATACCTTCCCAAAGCACCAAAATTAGAACAACCATCCATCAAAATATATATGACACAACTACAGTACTACTACTAGTTTGTAACTCCAATATCATTTCAGGGTTCTTATCTCAGATGAAGACAAGTTATTCAAGTAAAACATTAATGATATAACAAGATTCTCTCCCTCTCTTATATATAATTGAACTTCAAATCTTCTTAACCAAGTCTGAACTAAGCATCGTTGGTTAATTATATACTTGACCAAGTCAGTTTCTACTTCATAAAATTTTAAAAAAAAATTGAGTTAAAAAACAAAAGATTTGGAATATTTATCTTTATATTTGAGAAGAAAGAAAACGATCCGAAGTGATTGTGAAGGGAAATTAACCTTTGGCCGTCGATGGTATGTTCGGAGGGCCAGTGCCAATGGGCTTGTATGAGGAAGAAAGGTGATCCATCTATGTCTATTGAGCCTGCATCCCCTCCCCACTCCACCTGCAACAATAATGATGTTTAAGACTTCAATCAGAACGTAAATTTTTTAACTAGAAATCAAATTTAGTATAGCTGTTAAGATAATTATGGTTAAATTTAGTAAATTCATAATAGTTTCGTATTATGCTTTCTGGTATATATACACATGCATGTAGGGATATAAGAGGGTGTGTGTATATGAGCAGCCACCATTAACTGTGAGCGTTTTAGAAGAGGTTTTGTACTTACTGCAACATCATGACCTCTGTTGGAGACAGTAGCATATTGAGGGTTATAGGTCCAGTACTCCAGACTCCCTAACTCTGGGATCACTTGAACACAGTTACTTGACAAATCAATAGGAGATTGCATTTGCCCTATTTTACAGTCTGCCCATGCTTCTTTAATATCTCCCCAGTATTCAGGCCCATTTCCACTATCTTTATCGTAACCATACTCTGAGCAATATGCAAAAACATATTTACATCAACAATAATCAATAGTTTATATGCTTCTTTGTTTTCATTTTTCTATGTTTCTTATGGAACTTTATATACCATAATCGTTGAATAATGAAGGTACACTTTTACGTATAAACCAAACTGGGAAATTGAAAACTTGTGTGAGAGAGGTTATTGCAACAAAATTTACCAGGTTCAGGAAGAGCTCCAGTTAATGTGGAACAAAATAAGATGGATATTAGTGAAATTGCAATCGAAATTCGCTGCATGTTTCAGGATGGTGGAGAATTTTCCTTCTGAGAGAATGTCAAGTGCCACAGAGATTATTAGTTCTTGGATATGTTGTGCGTGTGCTTGGGTATTTATACAGTGGCAAGAGTAGAAGAAGTGGTTGTGGATTTGGTCTGGTTGTGATTAATTAAGGAGGAACCTGCTTTGAAGTTTTCTTTATATCAATGTCACCAATGTTTTTTCTTTAATTAATTAATCTTTCTCCTTTCACCTTCTCCAATTTGCCTCTCATTTTTATGCTTGTTAATTTCCTGTTCTGGGTAAAAGATGAACGGAATTATTCTCTTATCTGATTTTTGTAAGATACAACATGGAATATTTTAGCCGTCAGAGTGGGAAAACCCAGTTCAATTGTCGCTTGTGGTTGACCTAGTTCGATGTTCAACCTTATGTAGAGAGGTAGTGTAAGAGAACTAAACTTATATTTGGACATGGTCATAGTGATCGCAACCACTGCACTGACTAATAATAAGGGGTAAATCAGTTCATAAACAAATTGCCATATATATAACATGTTGAAGGTATCAGATTGTTTATTGAACGAGTAAATAGTGTTGCTTAAGCTGATAAGAGATGTAATTGACCAAATTTGATAAGTATGTTATTGAACAAAGTTTTGTTTGGTGATTCAGACATAAACCTTTTTGAAGGTGTCAGATTGTTTAACAGGTAAATAGATGAAGTGATGTAATTCACGTCTCTATATATTATTTGCAAAGGGTCTGAACATCACCAACTGGGGTAACAATTATCCACCTTTCTTCCGATCACCTTAATTAGTAATATAAAAACTAAGTTTATGATGCATGCGACTTATCAATCAACATGCAAGAAAAAAACAATTCTACATTTTCCTTTTGGAAATAAGGATGAACTGATCAAACAATATATATTTATTGTACATGCTACGATGTATATGTTCCACGAGATCCTCTAAATCAATATACTATATCATTATCTTATCTGCATATGGCAGCCATGGATTTTTTCTTCTCTTGTGTATATAAATTCCTAGTTGACTTGATAAATTCACTTGTAAAGAAAAGGACATTAAAATCCAGGAGATGCTTAAACATTTGCTATTGAGTTCTAATATTTTGACAACTATGTCCACCTTAAATTAAAAAAAAAAATCCCTTTAATGAAAATACATACAAAATATAAGAAGTTGGATTTTTTTTCAAAATTAACAAAATTATAAATTTTTCCAATTACTATATTAGTTACTCTGTTATAACGAGTAAGAAAGTTATTTTATTTACACTCTCTTATTTAGATTCTCCTATTCTCTTATTGACGGGGTGAGATGAAACTTGAAGCATTATTGTATTAATATTATTTATGTCCTTTAGATTAATAAGATTTTTGTGATATTACATATCTTAATTCAAGAGATTAAGTTTTTTTATATGGGTTAAGATATTAGTGTCGTAAATGTTTATTAATCTCTCGTTTCATTTATTTTTATTTTTGTGTCTTTTACTAATTGGTTAATAAACGCCACCCTTATAATTTCTTTAACATTTCTTTCTCTTTTGAATGAATTTTTCTTCTTCTTTTATTTGGTTGAGAGATTTTTAGAAAACAATTATCTTTACAAATAAAATAAATTTTTTTGAAAAATTTTTAATTTTTTTTTTACAAATATATGAGAATAATTCAATTATTTAAAATTATATAATTTTAATTTTTATTAAAAATTAGGTTTTTTATATTTTCTTTTATTTCAAAATTATTTATATTTTTCTTTGGCTCGACTTTGGTTGATTATTGTCAATTCCGTTTAAGTTTAAACATTAATTGTTAGCTTGTTAATGATGTTCTGTTAAACACGATATTTTTTCTCAAGTAATATTAATTGGACTTACTTTAATCAAACTGATTTTTATGTCATTTAGAATTTTTTTTGACTGATAATAATGAGATTATTTTTCATCTAACGTGTAGTTCATAGTTTTTTTAATCCGTATTAATATAGATTATTTTTAGTTAATATTATTGAAATTATTTATTTGTTTATGTAGACCAGCACAATTTATGATTTCATAAGTTTGGTAGAGTTTTCTTAACAAATATCAAAATATATATATATATATATATATATATATATATATATTATTAACCAATTAATAAATAAGTCTTGTATTTAGTATTAAATAAAATACACTATTCAAATAAAAAAGAATTTAAAATAAAATATTTTTAATATATTTTGAATCTTTCTAAAAATTATAAAATTCTTTATCCAAACACAAATGACCACCTACGTTTGCAATTTCTAAGACGATTCATAGTTTGGTTCAAAAGAAAATTTGCCCAAAATGATATCGAACTGAAAATTATTTGGAAAAAGATCTGTTCTAGTCAACTTGAGGTCGGTCGGCATCCAGATGAACACTTGGTGGTCTCTTTTCAAGCTCTAATGATTCAACCTTTTGGGAACAAGGGACTCCTCCTGCGATGACACTCCGACGCTCAAGTCAATAAGAGAATAAAATATAATGAGTATAATATAAAATAAGAGTTGAGAGTACTCTCTATGTTGTTTATTAGATTAGATTATCATTTCTGTAGAACATAATCTGATATATATAAATTGAATTGTAACTTCTCCACCTTTAGTCATGATTCTGTCTTAATTGAGTGATTAAGGCTAATTGATTGAGATCCATTGACTTGTGCTTCCTCATAACGTTAGATACATAGATCGGAAAACGACCATAAATGACCAATCATCAGGCTAAGTCCATGACCTAACATGCCCCCTAGCCTCAGGCGTAAGCCAATGAGACTACGATGAGTTTGAAGGTCGAAAGATGAAGCATTTGTTATATTTCATTGGGTTAGCCCATGAGCTTACAAGATCGAATAATTTCAATAAACTAAACTATTTATAAATTTATTGAAGTGGTCTTATATTAAAAAAAGGAATTGTATTAAATTCTTTAACTTTTTATTTAAAAGTTGGCTTTGCTACAAGGCTAAACAAACAAATTTTTATAGATTCAAAAATATTGTTCTATTTTTTTCTCTCTTTAATGCATACAAACCTTTTTCTTTTAACTTTGTTTAAAATCTTTTTCCAATTTTTTGTCTATTTCAAAAGAAAAATCATGACAAAAAACTTTAATAACAGTACTTTTTATTTCTAATTAAAACGTTTTTTCAAAAATTAAATTTAAAATTTTCTTTGAAATTTGCAATTTCTTCTTTTTTTTAATCATTTGAAAACGTTTTCTTTACTATAATATGATAAAATATACATTTTTTTTTACTTGAACAAAAAGTATAAATAATGAATAAAAGCTTGTTATTTATTTTAAATATATTTAAAAGCAAAATATAATAGAATAATGTTTATGATTTAAAATTAAAAATGTTCATTTTTAAATACGCACTACAATAAAATCATGAAATAGAAACTAATTTTTAGAAACCAAAAATAATTAGTTGCAATAGTAACTAAATTAGAGACCTAAAACAAAATTTAGTTTCTAAATTAGTTTTTTATTGTTAAATAGTTTCTAAATTGGTATCTAATTAGCAACTAAGGTTTTAGAGACCAAATTTAGAAACTAAATAATTGGTAGTTAAAACCTTGGTTACTAATTAGATATCAATTTATAAACTATTTAACATTAATAAAAACTAACTTTTTTTTTAGTTTTTAGAATGGTTTCTAATTTAGTTACTATTGCATGATTTTCTTGTTAGGATAATTTATTAATTAAAAAAAAATATGGAAAACACTTCCTTCCAATCTAACTGAACACTATTTTTTCAGTTTTTATTTCCTCACTCTCTGTATATATATAAAGGGGTTGATCCAAGAAAAAAAGGGGAGCGATTGTGGAAAAAAAAAGGAAAGAAACAACAAGAGAAAAGGGATGACGGTGAAAGAGAAGAAAGAAACAAGAGAGTGAGTAAAAGAAAAAAGCGAAAGAGAGAAGAGAGAAAGAATAGAAAAGACAAAGAAGATTGCAATAGCAATTCAGAAAGAAGAAACTAAAGAGAAACGTTGTTCTCAACTCCCCACACTTACATTGGGAAACCAAAATTCTGAATTTTGATACAAGAGTTATCGTTTTGTTTTGCTGGTCTCGAGTTTTTCTTTCATTTGCAATGCATAAGAGTGAAGAATGCTACTCTCATATGCTTATCGTTTATCATTCATGAGACCGATGCCATGGACTTTGAAGCGTGAAGGAACATTTCTTGGAACTCATTATGAAATCACACTGCACCATCTTTGGGACCATTTGTAAAACTTCAGATATAAAGTTTGAATTGTTGATTACAAGGTAATATGTAGAATAATAGTACTTTTCACACCAATTCCATCAAGTTAATATTGAAAAACTTATTATTTTATTATAATATAATCGATTTTTTTATTATTTTAGTATTAAAGATACTTTATTTTTTTTAAATCCTTTATTGCAGTTTTAAAATTTGAATGCTTATATTTTGATAATTTGTAACATATTACATTTGAAAAAGATAAATAATTCTTTTATTAAAATATAGATTCCATTTTAAAAGATGAAATAATTTTAAAATTATATTATACTATATCAATATTAATACTGTGCAATTCTCAAAAGTAACATCTTCCTTCTTATAAATATAAACGTTTTATTTTAATGATTATAATTGTAAATTGGTTGTTTATTTAACGGTTAAAATAAAATATTATTTCTCATTTGTTATATATTAAGGTAATAGTTGAGCACGCTCTGTGTTTGGATTAAGAAAAAGATTTGTGAAGAGAGAAATGAATGAATTTATGAGAATTAGAGAATATGTGTGAGGTTATTTGGATTGAGAGATGATAGAATGAATTTGTGATGATAATTTATTGAAATTTGTGAATGATGTGATACTAGAGGGAGAATTTATAAATTATTTTAAAAGTATAAAATTACTCTTATTATTAAAAATATTTAAATAATGAATTATGATAAATTTTTTTAGATTTGAGTTAATTAAATTTTTCTAATATATAATATTAAAAAATATAATAGAAAATAATTTTATATTAAATTGAAATAAATTTATTAAATATATTAAAATTTATGAAAATAAGATTTATTATTATATACATTTGTTATTTTATATAACTATGTTTTTTTGACATTCTAATTTTTTTTATTTTCATTAATTACAATTATATATTGTTATTAATATTATAATTAAATATTTTTAAAATTGTTAAATAGATTTATCTAATATTTAATTTGTATATTTTATATTATATATAATTATATTAATAATTATAATAGTAATAAAATGTAAAATTTTACTCATAGTTTGAATAATTATATATTTTAAAAATAATGTACAACTTAAAACAAATTCAAACCAAATATTACTCATTCAAGACTTTCACCATTGTTTTGAAAATGTATGCAAAAGAATATTTGGGTAAAATAAAATTATCCTATGTGAAATCATTACAAATCTCTTCATTTATATGAAGAATCAAAATATACTCCTATCCTCTCTACATCCCCTCCCTCACTCTCAAAACCACTATAAGACTTATTTTATTTTTACATTAAAATAAGTTATAGTTATAGTTATGGGATATGAAAGTTAAATTTTCTGGTTTAGCATTTTAATATAAATAGTTTATTAAATGTAAGTTGATTAAATTCGGCACCAATTTCTTTAATATAATTGTGTAGTTTATACTATTTATATTAAACAATCACTTTAAATATATGTATGACTATATATTGTCTTATATATAGTTTCTATTAATTAAATTCCGTATCTATACTTTAATATGATAAAGATAACATTTTATTCATTTTACACTACTTCTATGCAATCGTTCTATAATATTGATGTATAGTTGACACTATCTTTACTTATTGTATTATTGCAGGTCTCATATGTGCATTAATTTAAAATTTATATATTATAAAAGACTAAACTAAAATATTATTTATAGTATGTATTTTGTGTTTATAGCTACATCAGAACTAAAACATTCTACCAATCATACTTGTCTCCACAAGTTTTGGAAGTGACTCAATATGTTGGAGATCCCACGTCGAATAGAGATTAGAGCCTTTCATTGTATATAAGTGGGTGCAAACCTCAACCCTATGAGCCGGTTTTATGGGGTTGAGTTAGGCTTAAAGTCCACTTTCGTAATATGGTATCAGAGCCATTTTGAGCCTATCCCAACGAGTGTTTGTGTTGGGCCTATCGTGCCACCCGCTATCGGGCCGCTATCGAACCACCCAAAATATATCCCACGCACGAGTGGACAGTCTCGGCGTGAGGGGAGTGTGTTGGCGTGAGGGGGGTGCAAACCTCAACCTTATAGGGTCGGTTTTATGGGGTTGAGTTAGGCTTAAAGTTCACCTCATAATACAATACACTCTTAATCAACTTAAGCTAGTGGCCTAAAAGAGATGGACAATAATTATCTATAACTACATCTAAAGAAATAAAAAAAAATTTCTAAGTATTTTATATATCTAATTTTAAATCTGTCATGTTATTCATTTTCCACAATTTCATTATATTCTTTAAATTATTCACATATCAACACAACACCTCTATAATCAATCATTGTTTGTTTTAACCATAATATTATTATTATTTATTTTAAAAAAATAAAGATAAAAAGTATCTTTCATTATTATAATACTAATAATAAAAATAAAAATTAGTAAACTTTAATAGAAATGTGGGGGAAAAGAGAGAAAAAAAAAACAAAAAGAGATATTTGCAAAATGTGACTGGTCTTGTAACTATCAAAAGAACAAATAAAAAGGATAATTGCTAATAGAAGGTGACAGCCACCCAACAGACCACAAATAAGTCACTAAGTTTAAAGAGGGAAGAAATGTAGAAAAGGAACAAAATTAAGAAAATGCATATAAGAAAAAAAGAAATTTTTAAAATTATTTTTAAGCATATGAATCAAAGTAAGTAAAAGTAAAAAAAAATATTTCTTCTCTCCTCCATTTTCCACTAATAAAATATACCAAAAAAAAGTTACAAGGAAAACAAAAGCCAAAACCTGGCTCTTAGTTTGTGTCAACTTGAGTCATTCGTTTAGAATCTTGAGTTTTTGTAGTACGTGTCACCATTAAAACCACACATCCAATATCAAGTGAAAGTTCAAAACAATTTCACTTTACCAAATTAGGATAAGGTTGTATAATTTTTTTCCACAAAAATTTATAGGAGTGATGATAGTCATATAGTACTCTAAAATTATAAAAAAAATGAATTAATAAAGATTTTAATCGGAATTATGTCATTGTCAAATCCTCATGTTGATAGTTTAAAAAAATTATATCCTAAAATCATATATATGAGAGAGAGTGATAATATCTAAACTTGTATCTCTTTAAACTTGCAATGGTTTAGATTTAAGACAATGTCTTATTTTGATACTTTCAAATGAGATTGTATTTATATAAATTTTTCATAATTCTAATTAGTATCCTAATAAGATTAGTTCATAAAATATAATTAATAAAAAATTAAAAACATGATATTTAATATCTTAATAAACTTTCTTCATTATATTGAATAAAATATATTTATTAATCAATTATAAAATCCACAATTTTAATTCAAAATATGAAGTTGTAGATACACGCGCCTTAATGACTACATAGTATTTACTATATACCAAAATAATTGCATAGTATTTTAATTACAAGTACACATTTAATATATTTTAACTACAAAAAATTACAAATAAGAAAATGATAACAAGTTACCTGTTAAAGAATTAGAAATGAAAAGTATTTATCGAAAACAATATTACTTAAATATTCAAATAATTTTCTTTATCCAGAGTCTCTATCCATGGGCTAAGAATCAAATACAAAAAGAAAAAAAAATACTATAAGAGATTTAAGAAAGGGAAATTATTATAGTTTAAAATATAATTTACTGTGACATGTTTTTGTAAAAAATATTGTTTTTATTAATTTTTGAAAGTTGATATTTAACCTCATAAGTTACAAAAACTTTGTCAACTCATTTTATTTCTCTCTGTCCAGTATTCATTTTATAGTACTCCATATTAAGTACATTAATCACGTATTAAAGAATTATTTTTCTAGTTTTTTTAATAGGCATTAATTATTTTCCTAGTTTTGTAAGAATGAAAGTTTTAATATAATAGTACATATTTATATTTTGTTAAAAAGATATTTAATTTCTTGTGGTCACATAATAAAGTTCCCTGAAAAAAATATTTGATTATATTTTTTGATCTCTTTGTGGTGCTGATTGATCTCGCGTGAATATAGTCTTATTCCTGGACCTGGTTACCCTGTTCATTTGTAGGGACCATATGGTTTAACTCAGCAATTCAACACACACATAAACCATGACATTCTTAATTTACCTTGTTAACTTGGTGGGTGGGCATAGTAAAATAGTAAAAAGTAACACTCTCTCTCACCAACCAACACCAAACTACAAAACCAAAATCTAATCCAAACCTTAAATTTTACTACCTTCGCACTTCACACCAACTCCAACACTTCTTCTCCATCTTCTTCTTCCATGGCAGCCACCTCAACCTCACTGGCTTCTCAACTCTACATTGGCCTGCGCCGGCCCTGCCCCAAGCTCGATTCTTTTAATTCTCCATCTTTTTCTGCCTTCGACCCCAATATTCGCCTATCCCTCTCTCCTCCGAAACCCTCACGCTCCGTTGTCGCCATGGCCGGCTCTGGCAAGGTGCTTTTGCTTCTTCTTTTATTCTTTTTAAAAAATCCAACTTTATTATTCTTATCATTACCCTTGATCGTTAAATAAAACTTGTCTCTGTGATTTCGGTGGGGAATGTATTTCTCTTCAATGGGTTGGGTTGGGTTGGGTTTACGCAATTCCATCAAATCCTGTTAGCATCCCTGCATTATTAGCCACTAAGTAGCCGAGGTTTTTTTTTTTTTTTCAATTTTTGATTTTTGGTTATATATTGCTTTATCTTTTAGTGGTTGGTTGTCCATTTGCCGTTTGGTGTATTGATCTTTTCTTCCTTTCTTCGATGTTGCAGTTCTTTGTTGGCGGCAACTGGAAGTGTGTAAGTATCTTTCCCTCAAACTGTTTTTGTATTTTTGTTAAAATGCAATGTTTATTTCTGGTGATTCAGTACTTGAGTAGTTGATTGATTTTATATTCTATTTTAGCATTAGAATGTTATAACAGCACACTATTGGAAAGTAAATTATGCGCCATGGCTCTCGGCCTATGTTTTGGTTTTGAGTAAATAACCAATGCAATCACTTTTCCTTGTAAGTATTAAACTCATTGTTTCTGGATTATGCATCTGGTTAAACTCACCACACTTTGCTACTTATGTCCTGTGACTTACCTTTTTCTTTAGCTTCCCCTAGCAAGAGCATCCTAGAGCTCGTTTTCAACCCTTTGTTCAAGCTTTCTTTTCATTTTTTATTTTTAGCACTAGTGTCCTTGGGCCATTTCTTTCCATCTGTCATACCTTGCTTATATCTAAGGAATGAACTCTACATTAAAGGACTACAACAACATTTTCGTTCCCCTTGATCACCGTGGGAGCAGCACAAACTTGGATGATTACTGTCTTAAATTAAAAATAAAGTTTTCTTGTGACTTCATTTCTGACTGTAAGAAGAATTTCTTCATACTTCATCAATTATCCTATTTGTATAAAATAATGAAATTGTTCTCTTGTAGTCCTACCTGTTACTTGAAATAAGCCCTTTTTGTATTGTTCAGTAGTTTTTGTTCTTTTGTTTGATGTGCTCAACCACTGATAATATCACGGTTCAATCAATTACTAATTCAGTGTACTCTGCACATATCTATTTCTGATTTTAATTACTTTTGTTGTTTGCTCTAGAACGGAACAAAAGATTCCATCAGTAAGCTTGTTGCTGACTTGAACAGTGCAAAATTGGAGCCCGATGTTGGTGAGATGTGTTCAATCTTTATTAATGTGTTTCTCGCTAATAGCTGTAGAAGACTACTAAAAATTATGTTATGCTTCTTCCCTACTCAGTAAACCTAAAATAATTTGTTGAGATTGAACGTGATATTTTCTCTGCATGCCAATGTCGTGACACATTTGGGGTCTGGTTACGAAGTGCTGAAAAAATTATATTATATTTTCTGGTTGTAAATGCTCAAATTATTTGTGTCAAAAGGAAATGGACATAGTTCTCTATTGGCCATTCCCAGTACCAAAAAGTGGCAAAATGCATGGAACCCCCTTCCAACTATGGGTCATTTGCAGAGAACTCCCTTGTAGTTTGAAACTCACCAACATGATTCATCGAACTTATCAAACTATACAATGACTCCTCACAGGGTGTTTTGGGCGCATGAACAATAAGGTTGATATGCTTTATTTGTTTGACATGTGCTGTGTGTGTTGGTGTGTTTCAAAGAATAAGTAAATTTGCAACATATGATCCACATTTGGAGAGGTTCCTTCTTTTCTGGTCCCCCAAAAAATTATATTGAGTACTTGTTTGAAGTTCAAAAACTCTTAATTAATAACCTTGAAAGGTTATCCTTTATGTTTGGTCGTCACAACCATTTCCATTTTGAGATGTACAGATGTTGTTGTTGCACCTCCGTTTCTATACATCGATCAAGTGAAAAGCTCACTTACAGACCGGATAGAAATATCTGCCCAGAATTCTTGGGTTGGTAAAGGTGGTGCTTTCACTGGAGAAATCAGGTTAGCTTGCTCTTTCCTGTCGAGTGTTAATTAATCTAGGGTTTCATTTTGTTTTTCGAATATCATTTTTAGCAAGTTGGATGATTGCCGATACTATTTCTTTTATGTTCACACTGTCCTTCTTGCTGCTTTCGATGTGATTCCAATGTTTAAACCAAATATGTAATTGTCTTCTGGTATGCTAAAATTTAACAAGTTAATTCAGTTACTTTGTTATTAAAATCTGACCTTTGTAGTGTGGAGCAACTGAAAGATCTTGGATGCAAGTGGGTTGTTCTTGGACATTCTGAGCGAAGACATATTATTGGAGAAAAAGATGAGGTCAAGCAAATTTAGAAATCATTTCTACAACATTTTTGCTAGAGAATATGATCAGTATATTTGCAAGAGATGATAAATATTTTAGATATTAACTGAACATTGTCAACTCCAGTTTATAGGAAAGAAAGCTGCCTATGCTTTGAGCCAGGGTCTTGGAGTGATTGCATGCATAGGAGAATTGTTAGAAGAAAGGGAAGCAGGGAGAACTTTTGATGTTTGCTTTCAGCAATTGAAGGCTTATGCTGGTAGGTGCAAGCTATGTTTCCTGTATAATCCATTTTTTTTTTGGGGGGGACAAAAGGGGGTAGGGGGGTTTCTGATCGCCTACATAAAATCCATTGTCGCTTATATGCAGATGCTGTTCCTAGTTGGGACAATATTGTTATTGCGTATGAACCTGTATGGGCCATTGGAACTGGCAAAGTGGCCACTCCCCAGCAAGCTCAGGAAGTACACGTAGCTATTCGGGATTGGCTGAAAAAGAATGTGTCCGAGGAAGTTGCATCTAAAACTCGAATTATCTATGGAGGTAAATCGTTTGTTGTACCTGTAATTGCATTGTGAACTTATGACAGTGTTATGGAAATTTAAGATATGCCATGATTTAATAAGGTTGCATGTTTTATTCAATGTCATGTATACTTCGGCCGAGAAAATAAACTTTGCAACCATCCTCATTATTTTCCATCTGACCTTTCTTATGATGCACTCTATAAGAAGAGCATAGCAAAATCATGTACTCTCACAATCAATGAACTGCTTGCCATTTAGTGATAGCTGATATACTTGATAGGTTTAAAGTTGTGCACAAAATGTCTTGTTAACATTAGATTGTTCCTGACCTTGTCTATTGCAAAATGTTAGTTTAGGTTCAGTATATTTGACCACTTGAGGATATAGTACTAATTTGAATGTAAAACTTGACCATCTCTGGAGACCCCCTTACATTAAATCTATCTGTTTTCAGGGTCTGTAAATGGAGGGAACAGTGGTGAGCTCGCAAAGCAAGAAGATATCGATGGATTTCTGGTTGGAGGTGCTTCATTGAAGGTACATACATAGTTTGTTTGACCAAAGTAATCATAGGATGAGTTAAGGAAGTGAGGTTATTATTTATACTTACAAGTTGATGTCGTTGAGGTGCAGGGTCCTGAGTTTGCTACCATTGTCAATTCAGTCACATCCAAGAAAGTTGCGGCTTGATTACTTATTGTAGTTTGGGCAATATGAGAGGGCAAGTCTGAAATGTGGCAATAAATAATATATATGGCTATGTATTATAATCATAACAGTATGCTTTCAAAATTACTCACTGCATAATTTCTTTTCAATCATTAGGAGTGGCATCCTGAGTTTTCCAAAGAGCCAGTATTTTCTTTCAATTAGAGATACAGAGAGGCAATAAATTTTAAATGTTTCTGAATTATTGTTGTTTTTTCATAACGTCACTGTTAAATCCTGAATTTTATTTTCTTTTGATTGTCACCCTCAGTGACGTGGTCTACATTTTGTGACTAGAAATACACCTTCATAAGTTTGTTCACTTTCTGCGTATTGTGATGCAGTCTTACATACTTTTTTTAGCTTTCACTGTTTTTGCTGATGCGTTATTTATGCCAACTCAAATGTGAAGCTTTGTGTTTGTTTTTACCTCAAATGTGATGCTTTGTCTTTGTTTTTACCGATCAACTCAGATTAAAATAAAGGGGAGGAATATGTGCATAGAAGAAGACAGTAGCATATAATATACCTAATCAATTATTTTTTTCTAATTTGTTTCATAATAATTTTTATATTACGTAATAATAGATTATAATTAAAATTAAAGTAATAAATATTAATATTAATTATTTAAATAAATTAAAATTCAATATTTAATGAAAATTAATTTATACCAGCAAAAACAATTTGGTTATTTCATAAATATATCACTTTATAATTTTTTTGATTTATAATATTAATTAAATTATTTACAAAGATTATAGTTATTTACTCTTTATTTTTCATTTTTTTTTTTTAATTTAAACAACTACACTTTTCACTCTTTTCTTTAATTTTTTTTTACTTTCTCAATTTCACTCCTCTGTCCAAGCACAAGGCTAAATTAAAAAAAAATCACATTGAGGAGAGAGTCAAATCTTAAGCTTAAATTTTGGATTACTTTCATGGATCGCTAATGCGAACGCTAGAACTGGATAGTTCATAGCCGAGTCAATCTATTAACACCCTAAAATGTTTTAACCTTTTTAGCATTATTCATAATTAATTAGCATACCATGATTGTTTTACATTAAACTAATTTTATCTTTCAATCGAACAATTCAGATAATTCAAATAAAGTATATTTAATAAGTCATTTAGTTTATAATATTTTATGAACTGCAAAGAAAAGGAAAAGAATTGCACAGGAACCTGGAGGCATCATCGAAGAGAATTAAACCAATGGGAGGGACGGGACTATCTAACATGTTCCAGTGAGGCTCAGGATTGCACAAAACATCACCATATGCGTTTATTCTTATTTACTTACTATCATACATACTATTTTAGTTGATTCATTTGTTAGTTTGTTTGTATATTTAATTACTTTATAAAAAGAGTAATATTGTAAATAATATTTAGTGTTTTTCTTTTCTGAGGAATAATAGAAGTAGAAGTATTGTTTTTTCTCTTCTCTGTTTTTGTTTATTCCTTCCTCCAACAAGTGATATCTAGAGTAAAAGATTGGTGACTTTACAAAAGTTACAGTCATGGTTTCATCAAATGGAGGTCGAGATTTTCTATCTACCTTACCAATTTTTGATGGTAAAAATTATGACTATTGGGTTGTATGAATGAAAATTATTCTTGGTTTTCAATAAATACTACTAGAAATGGTGAAGGAAGGCATTTGTGAATTTAAATAAATGGAAGTGGAGAATATGCATCCCAAGAATTTAAATCCTGTTGTGTAGAATATGGCATTCAACATCATATACCCCACAGTATAATGGTATGGCAAAAAGAAGAAATAAAATTATTCTTGACATGATAAGAAGTATGCTAAAGCAAAAGAAGCTTCCACACTCATTCTGTGAGGAAGCAATTTGTACTGTAATTTATGTATTGAACAAGTTGTCTACAAAGAAGTTGAAGGAGAAAGTTTCAAAAGATGTTTGGTTTGGCGGAAAACAAACGGGGAACCATCTAAAAAAAATTGGTTCACTATGTTTGAGACATGTTCTAGATACTAAAAGGGAGAAGTTGCAAAATAAGAGAGGTTACAATCCTAGCAGAATATCATTCTAGATGAGCCTATAAACTTTATGATCCAACAACTAAAAAAATATGTATTAGTAGATATGTGGTTGTGAATGAAAAATTATGGGATTAGAGAACTCATAAAAACATTCTCACAATTAACATTGTTCCAATATTAATTGAAGATTTAGAAGAGAAGCATGGTAGTGAATTTGACAATATAGAAGCTCTCATTCAGTCATATGAATAATTTAGGTAGAAAAATTTATCAATAACAGTTGTAGATTTTGAAATATTTATTGACAATGCATTAACAAATGAAGGGATTTGGTGCATTTTTTTTTAGGCTAAACGGTTGTGTGGAATCAATGAATCAAGAATTATGGAGAGCTACAATGATAAAAGAACTACAAGCCATAGAGAAAAACTAGACATAGTTTATAACTGAACTACCATTTAACAAAAGATCAATAGATGATAAATGGATATTTAAGTTGAGGTTTAATCATGATGGATCAATTGTGGAACATAAGACAATATTGGTGGCTAATGAGTTCTTATAGAAATAAGGTCTTGATTATTTAGAAGTATTTGTTCCAGTTGCTGTAATTGATACAATAAGGCTAGTTATAACATTGGAAGTGAAAAAGGGTGACCCTTGTTTTAGTTATATGTTGAAGTCAGCCTTCTTAAATGTCCACTTGAGGGAAATGTATATGTTACACAACCACCTAGATTGGATATTGAATGCAGTGAAAACAAGGTGCATAAGTTGAAAAAAGTCTTCTATAACTTGAAATAGGCCCCTAAAACTTGGAATAAGATGATAGGTTCTTTTATGACGAAATATAATTTTCAAAAATGCATAGTGTACCATGCAAAGCTATGAAATTATGTGAATTTGCTATTGATGTACATTTAAGTGATCTCACTGAAAAATAACATTTTAAAACTTTATTGATGTCCGAATTTGATATGATAGATTTGGGAAAGATGAAATATTTCTTGAAAATGAAGTTTGTGAAAAACTGCAAAGGAATCGTGCTTCATCAGTAAAAACATATTATTGAGATATTGAGAAAAATCAATATGAAAGATTGTAATGTTGCAACAACTCCAACAAATATGAGTATAAATGTTTAAGAATCGGATGAAAAAGAAGTGGTTGGTTCATTGATATATCTTTGCGTAGGCTTGAAAGACTTATACTATTAGTTTATAACAAGTTAGCTATAAATCTAGCTAATAATCATGTATCACATGACAATTTTATAAGGAACAAGTTAACAATGAAAGGCTGAAACTATGAAACTAGTATATAATTCCATTGAATAACAGGTAGCTGATTTATTAGCTATACCTACGAAGAGAGACAAGTTTAAAAGAGTGAGAGTTTTAGGTGTAATATCTTTGAATACTTAGTTCGTACTATTAATTACTCTATAATTAGAGTAATGTTGTAATTAATTTTAAGTGTTTTTTCTAAGAAATAATAGAAGGAGAAGTATTCCTTTCTTTCTTCTTTGTTTTCTTTTCATTCTATCCTCCCATACATTTCCATCTAAGTCATAAAAGTAAAAATAACTAATTTAATTAATAATAGTAAATATATCTTAATATATATATATATATATATATATATATAATTGTCATTGTTATTCATATGTTAAATATTATGAGTGCAATTTTCATTGATTTTAATAAAGAATTTTCAGTTTTAAAATAATCAAGGGAAAAGGCATTACAAATTAGGTCTCATTAAAAGATACCGTTAAATTAGATCTAAGTAGGAGAAAAAGGTCCTGGTGAATGAAATGTTACTCACGAGAGTTTCATATACAATATACTATATCATACATTCCCTTTAGAGATAAGACCCATCTTCGTCCTTTTCTTGTTCTCTATTCAGATTCAATCAACAATTAATATGATATCTTGGTTGCCTTTGTGAGACAGTTTATCACTAAGCATGAAACTCCTAAGAACTTGCACACCATTGCTAAAATTACAAGAACAAATCTTGAAGACAATTCTAGGAAGCTTCTATAATGAAGCAACTTTACTTCCTAATTTTACACTTATTCGAGTCCATCACGAAAGACATTTCACTTTATTTATTCCTAATCAAGGCAATACCAAACAATAGAGAAGAGTTTAAGATTCGTACGACAAAACATGTTTATTTAGAGATAAACAACATATTAGCCAAATTGAAATTATAATGCCAACACTCTCATCCCACAAAAAGGAAAAAGAAAAAAGCCGAGGAAAAACAATAATCAAATAAGTGGCTGAAATAAAAAAAAAAATAATGAACCATATAGGAGAAAATTGAACCATTATGTTCCGTTAGTTACAAATCAAGCAAAGATGAATGATGAATTTTATTTAACTATATTTACACAAGTTCCATGACCATCTGCATTGAAGAAAAAAATGTAGATAAAGATATGAAAAAGTATTAATAATTATAAATAGAAGACTACCGATTGATATCGGTTGTAAAATTGGAAAAGCAATGTAATACACCTTTTATTATTGATAGCTTGACTAAAAATTATAAATCAAAATTATATATGAACTAAGAAATGACAATCATAATTTTTTTTTGTATTATTAAAAATTATAATTAATAATAGGAAGTGTTAGAGATAATATTATTCATATTGTTTCACAAAATATATAAGTACAATTCATAGGGCCCAATACGCTCACAATTCAATCTTGAAGTTTTTCTTCAGTTGAATTCATTTACCTCAAACTTTTCGTCTAGATTTTATGTCTGTTCGTAAATAGTGGTAGATCTCTGCCCTGGTTTACTTTTTGTATTCAAACACAGGTACGTTTAACTTTAGTGGGAAGTGAACATTATTTGAATATTTGATTACTAGAAAACTTTTAGAGAAAAAAAGTGTTTTTAATCGATAATGTGCTTGCTGAAAAGTAGAGATTCATAAAAATTACGCTTTTATGTGCTTGTGAATGCCATTTGCTAAGAAATTTAGCAGTTTTAGTTAGATACTTAAAAAATCAATATAACACTATTTGGCATTAGCTTGGGAAATGTTTTAGTGGCCCCAGTTGAGAAAGTATATGTTGTCCAAACTATTCACAGAGTATATAGTAAAATAGTGCATTATGAGTCTGAGTTGTGCAGAATGCAAAAGTCTTCAGAGTTATTCCACTGTTTGATATGCATCCAAATATGCTGTTTTGTTTTGTACTTGCAATTACAAAAATTGTCATGTGCTGTCATGTTAATGCTCTTATTGAATTGAAGAAAGGGGAACCATGCCTTCATTTTTAAACTATTATTATAAACTACACCATTTTTTTTTTAATTTTTTGTGTGCAAAAGACCAATGTCACCTACTTCCGACGAATCTTTGACAGATAAAGTTGGTTGTACATTCAGATAGTAGTTGTGGATGCAACAATTTGTGATTTTGATTAGTTGGATAAGTGTTCATAGTTGAACAGTTTGTGATTCGAATAGTACAAAATTTAGTTTTATTGCTTCAAAATTCACTGCTTGATATTAGAAACAAATTGAATAGCTGTCTTTTGGGGCACGCAGAAACAAAAGGCGATGGAACAGAAGATGGTTGGAGGGTAAAAAAATAAAGCAACCGGAAATCACGAACAGCACCGAAGAATTATTGAGATTGGTATTGTTTTTGCTTTCTAGATCTGTCTATTAAGGTTGCATGTGAAACCCGAGAATAAGGACCCCTACAGTGTATAGTGATCTACGGCTCCTGTCTTATTCATTGTAACAGAGCAAGTCACACAATTACGAGAAATGCCGAATGATTAACATTAATTAACATGGTTAGACACATGCAAAGTTTTCCCTTCACGCATCATATTCACAGGTGCTATCAGATTATTTATGACTGAATCAAAAAGAGTGCCTTGTGCTAGAATTTTAAGTGTGAATCTAGTCTTAGAAATGACAAAGTTCACTAACATAAGAAAGACTAACCCGTTCTCTTAAAATTTGGATTTTAAATGATAATTTCTGATATGGTTGGCTCATGATTCATCAGTGTTGTACCTCCCAGAGAATCCCCTTGAAAGACCCAAAAGCTATAATATGAAAATCGGTTCTAATTCATTGATTTAATTCTAATCCCAATGAATAACTTTATCCATAGAAATTAATGTTAAGTGAAATTGCTTCCTTTACCAAATCGATGAATGAGGCCTCCAAAGTCAAATGAAATAAAGCTGCAGATTATCCTAAGTCACGGGAAAGGATAGACATCAACTACTTGCTCTCTTTTCTGGACTGTGAGAGCTGTGCCTACAATGCATGTAACATCCAATAATTTATTTACACTTTGTCCGAGTTCTGTATTAGGTAGAAGGAGCAAGTGTTTATATCAGTATATAAACAGAAAAATTCAATATATCTAAGTGAAAAAGATTTTCAGGTTTATGTTTTCTTAAGATCTTAGATGAAGATGAGGTTATAATGTAATTGGTTTTTTTTTTTTTCTTCCCTCATGTTTATCAAGAGGTATGAAAGCAAAAGATTAAATGAAAGCAAAAGATTAATTTTAGTGAAAAAATTGGAGTAGATGAATTTGAGGTTTGCAGATCTTATTAAAAAAAAGGTCTTTTTGAAAGATTGCAAGTGTCCTCATTGTGTTCACATATTACTAGGATCAATTGTATATGTGAAAAGCTATAAAATGTTTAGCAGAAATGGAAGTAAAGGATTATAGTATGGTCTAATAAATAAGAGATTTAGGTGTTTAATTGTCTGGATGGAGTGGACCATAGCCCCATTTCCATAATGAAAAAGTGTCTTGGAGGGACAATTGACAATGTGGAATGCATAAAGTGAAAGACCTGTTTAGTTTGGATACTAGTCTTTCGAACGCTTTCTTTCACGTGCTGTGCTGCTTGGCCATCTCATCATTGGTGGGCAATATGCATAATCCATCAATTTATCTTCACCAACAACATTTCTCCATTGTATACCCATATTTAAGACAAAACTACCAAAACCATGTCTAACACAACTTGCGCCCATTTTTATTTCATCTTATCCCAATTGGACCATGTCACTTCAAATAAAAAAATAATATCTTTACAATCTTCTAGTACTCTGCCATTTTTACTTATACATCCTTATCACATCACATAGTAGCTGATATATTTTTTTTATGAAAAGGATGTAAAGTCATCACTCTATGTGTTCCATGGTAAAAAGTACAGTGGAAAAGGAAACAGTATAGTGATAATTTGAATCAAAATAAATATAAAACATAACGTTGTACATTGTCTAATCTTATCATATAGAATCTTGCTTTTTTTATCCAATTCTTGACAATATTAGATAAAATAAATACAATAACTTCACATATTGAATGGCTCTGAAGGGTGCATTCTTCCCAAACAATAAGTTTGTAATTAATGAGCACATAAAGAAGACTAACGAGAGATGCATAGCTATATGGTTTAGTTCCTTTCTCTAATCATCACTCTACAATCATTCTTCCTCGTTTTTAATAGTGTGATACTGTGGTCGGTACTTGTACGTCTTCGTTAGGGAAGTGAATTACCCCATCCACGCTGATGGACCACTTGTTGCATGTGCCTCAACTATTCTCTCTCTCATTAAGACCTTTTGTCGCGTACCATGATTAACTATTTTTCGTTTTTGTTCATTGTCGCAATGATTAACAGATTAAGGGTTAACAAATTAGCAATGATTAACAGATTATGGGTTAACAAATTAGAACTGTGCATGAAATTAGGAAAAGAGAGGAAAGCTTTTCAATAGAGAGAAGAAGCCGCAGTGAAATGGTACAACCAACCAGACCCGAATAATGATACATTCAATGGTGAGGATGCACAAATGGTAATAATTTAACTTAAAGAGAACATCATGATCATCAACCATCCAACCAAAGATCAACGCCCATCGATTCAACACGAAAGGAACAACCCGGGAAAGTAGAATGAAGAAAAACAGAATGAAAAGAACATACACAGAAGAAGATCGAAGAGAAATTCAATGATACAGATTTTTTTTTTGTTTATTTTTGTGATTTCTGGGTCTAGTAGTCAGTGGTTGGGAGCTGCTCGTGGGTGTGGCTGATGAAGACGACCTCGTAGATAAGCCCAGCAAGACCACCACCGATGAGAGGGCCAACCCAGTAGATCCAGTTGTTGGTCCAGGTCCAGCTAACAACAGCGGGCCCGAATGTGACTGCAGGGTTCATGGCTGCTCCGGAGAAGGCCCCACCCAACAAAATGTTAGCGCCAACGATGAAACCAATGGCGATGGGTGCGATGGTTCCCAAACTACCTCTCTTGGGGTCAATGGCGGTAGCGTAGACAGTGTAAACCAAACCGAAGGTCATCACGATCTCCAACACCAAAGCGTTACCCACTCCAACTCCAGCTGAGAGTCCAAATGCGGGAACAGTCTGTCAAGCACAGGAACAAAACTCTTATTAGTTCACAAACACCACAAATTAAAAGTTAGTTACGTGAAACGGTCTTACGGAGGAGGTCACGAAGGCCAGGAGGAGGGAGGCCACCACGGAGCCAAGGAGCTGGGCGATGATGTAGACGACACCGCGGAGAAAGGTGATGTTGCCTCCGATGAAGGCGCCGAAGGTGACGGCGGGGTTCACGTGACCTCCGGAGATGTTGGCGCCGACGGAGACGGCAACAAAAAGGCCGAATGCGTGGGCGATGGAGGCGGAGATGAGACCGGCAGGTGTGGCGGCGCCGTTGTCGGTAAGCTTGTTGAAGGCGATGCCGGAACCCGAGCCGGCGAACACGAAGATGAGGGTGGAGATGAACTCAGCCAGACCCGCCTTCAATGTGTCGGGGTTAGTGGCCTCCTCGGGCCTTCCGATGGCGATGTTTCTGATCGGCATCTTCAATCAACGGCGGTGATGATTACGACTGGTGAAAGATCAGGTGAATACCGATCACTCACTTAAATCACTCTCTGTTTCGCTGCCACTGGTTTTCGCTCCGTTGCTTCTTATATACCCACTCCCGAGACATAGCTGCCTCTGAGTCCACCGGTTCTATCCGGTTTCCGGTTATTTTATTTTCATATTTTTTCAATTTAAGAAATACTTCCAAAAATGACAGGAATCAAGTTTTAAAAAATACCAACCCAGAAAAGAAATAATCCTATTTGACAGCCTGTGACACGTTCTTCATTTCAAATTATCAATTGTTTTTCCTTTTCAATTTTATTCTTATTTTTATTTTTTATATTTGGTATAATGATATATCCCCACCACTACTCCATGCTCTTAATCCAGCGAAGCCTTTCGGCTATAGCTGTTCTACGATAGACACGTGTCCCAGATGGATAAGAGCCACGTCAGTCGTTGATAAGTGAATATGGTTTGATCTGTTTTCTATCTGGATAGTTCGGAATTGCCCAATTTGCACTCATTATTTAATTTGTGAATGACATGTATATGTGCTACTGTAATATTATATTATATCGCGTGTGATAAAGATAATGAAAGTGTTAATTATAACACAAAAGTAATACTTAATCTGTAATTATAAGGGCATAATTCATCATAATATAATGAACGAGATAAGAGGATAAGCACTGTGAGTCTATTGAGTCTGTCAGTGACCCACAGGAAAAAAAAAAAAGGCATTATTAGAACACCGCTACTAACACGTGGGTAAAATGCTTTTTTGTTTATAAAAAAATAACATAAATGTTGCAAAACTGAATAAAGTAATTTTGAGATTTTGTATAAAGTTTACTTTTATAGCAAGAAAATATTAATCAGAAATTTAGAGAATTAAATTAATCTCCCTCTTTTATCCATCCTCTGGTCCCTCAATTATTGTTTTTTTCAAATGGGTGGATCGTGCATATGGAATCACTGTTATTTCCTTCAACAAAAGTTAAAAGTTCATTTTAATTAATTTGGTCTGTTCTGCTCATTTTATTTTTGCCACCCTTTGTTTGTTTAATTTAATTACAGTGTTAACAAAAAAGGCTTTTATTAATCAATTTATAATATAACTAGGTATCAAATTTCATCTTATTAACTTATTATTCTAATATAATTGTTGGAATATGTGATCCGTAAAAATTAAACTGCCACAAATTTTAAATTAGACAATGTCGTGCATAGTAGTTGTTAAGAGTTGGATTGGAACTGAAATGGTAATGAAAATGAATAACTTGTAAAATCTGCATCAGGTACATGATGTTGTGTGTGTTACGAATTTCCTTAATGAAAGCAAATACACAAATGAATTTGGATTATATATTAAGCATATGATTTGCCAACTTAGCTAACAATCATTCGTTTTTTAATGATGACATTATCATCCATTTAAATACCTTATCGTCGAAATATTTTATAATCCAACAAAAGTATTAAATATTAAAAAGTGAATGTCTTATTTTAGGTGAAATTATATATTTATAAATAATTTAATATCTTAATAAAATTAAAAAATATTTTTTAATAATTCAGATATTATATTAAAAATAAATTTTAAATTAAATTAAATTTACAACATCAATTAATAAATTAAATTTATATTTATTTATTTATATATTATAAAATATTTTTATTTGTTATCTTCCATGTAAAAATTTCAATAAAAAAATTTCAGAATTATTTGAAGAGTAAAAAATATAAAATCAGAATTATATTCATGTCACTGGAAAATAATGTTTTTAAAATAAAATAAAATTATATATATATATATATATATATATATATATATATATTTTGGAACAAATCAAAAACCATACTTTATTCTATTAAAAACATATACATTATAATTTTATGTAATTTGAATCCTGTAGGCAGTTGGTACTAGGTAGCAAAACATTGGTATTTGTTTTTTATTAACATAAAAACAAAATGTTTGTAGAGTTGAAAGGAATTATGATTTTGGGAGGTGGAGTTTATACCAAAGATTAGGTCTGTATTAATTAGAAAAAAAGGAAAAAAGTGCACATCACTAATGTTTTTATTTTGACTTTATTCATAAGTTTACTAAGGGCCGGCACCGCTTTTCAATTTTTAATTACATCTCTACCAAATCATGAGATCATTTTAGTGGTTGAAACTCGATATTGTAAACAATGAGTGGGTTATGTTAACCCAGATAACAGATATGGCTAATGTCAATTTCAAACAAACTATTGCTAATCAAGTTATTATTATATAATATGATTTGGTAATTAAGGAATCTGTTAGACCTGTTCAAGTTCTTCATACTTCATTTATAATTAGGTCACGAGAGGACTTCTTTAATTTCATACTTAGTAAAAACTACAAACTTATGCTTACCTTACCTATGGATAACTCCAATAATACTAATTACTACATTTTGGTAAGATAATGCACCATTTTCTTTCTAAGACTTTTTGGTTTCCATGATTTTAATTATTGAGATATTTTCTGCACAGAATTGCACTTCTCAAATTAATTAATTTTCAATAGAAACAATTAAGATTTGAAATTTAATCTTTTATGAAAAAAGTAAATAAACTTTAAGTATATCCAGTAGCATATGCCAGCTTTAATTCTCTGGTCATTAGTATTATTTTGTGAGTATATGTATGTGTGGTGAAAGCAAACATAGAGGGAGAATGGCCCACCCACGGGCTCCAAAGTCCAAGGCTCACATAATTCATATGATTTTTGATATCGAAACAAAACCAACATTATATTCTATGATTTTGTCAGACGCAGAAAGGGTAGATGTTTATGAAATGATTAGGTGTTGGAGGAGAAGTTGTGAGGCTGAGATTGATTTTGCGCTCGCAATAACACCAATTCCTGCATAATTTAGTAAGTACGTCAACCTGCTAATGCAAACAATTATATTTAAAAATCATAGTCTCATGAAATTAAAGAGAGTAGAAATGTGGAGAGAAAGAAGTTTGGACCACACCACAACGTGAGACGGAGAGGTAGGCTAACGTTGTCTTTTTCTGTGGTCACTTACAGTGTAACCGTCCAAAAAGCACCACAAATCAATTTTCCTTTGCATCACTCACCACTTACCTTTTTCTCTCATCTTCAACCTAAATAAGTACCAAACAGGCTACTATTGCTGCCTTTCTTGTTTAGTTCATTTCACACCACCATAATGTCATCTCATTAATTGTTACTTTCTTACTGTCATTACTCATGTCACCCACCACACATAATTTACATTGTGTTTTAGGTTCTTAATAGAATAATAAACTATGTAATTTTGTTATATTAATAGTTTTAACTATAACAACTTGTTTAGAAATTGCTGTACTAGAAGATAATGGAGACCTTAAGACACAACATTCAGTGTCTGTGTTTTTAATCTCATGATTCATTATTTTTATCTTTCTTTACTTTACATGTTTTAATGTATTAACAATATTACCAACAAAATTAGTCTATTAAATAGACTTAATTATTTGATCACCTACTGGTTTCCGATTTCATAACGTACAAACTATAAAACATCCTTGAGAATTAATAAATTATGATTGAGAATGCAAGTTATGGTTATGATGAATAAACATTAAGAATATATTTTAAAAACTTTAATACTTTCTTTTAAATTCTAACGTGTTTGTAAGAAGGAGATTTTTACACTAAAATAATACAATTTTTGTCTTGTTTATTATGAGAATTGGTAAAAAGAAATATTTACAATTTTGAGTAAGTTATACTTTTTTTTGTCATGAATTTGTTTGGAAGAGGTGGTATGATTGATATGTTATGTAGGAAAGAGAAATAGAAGGTGGCAGTGGCGTGGAGGTGGGGACAGCATGTTAGTTTACAGACTGGCATTGTGATTGGTCAAACGGAAAAGTGAGTGCATGTTAGCAAATACAGCTGTGTACTCAGTGGGCCATCACGTGAAAAACAGTCATTTTTTTTATCTTTGCCGCTACAACTCAATTTCAAAATTCCTTCTACAAATTTAAATAATTCACATTTCTTATCTTACATCTTAAACCTTAAACACAAAATTATTCTATTTTAAACTAAAAAATCATTTCAATCAAAAAAAAAAAATTCAAGTTCGGTTGAAATTAATTATTCAATTTAGCCTTTTGAAATATACATTAGTTTGGATTTTATAGTTTTAAAATATTTTTGTTGTATAACAATTATTCAACTTTAAAATATTAACTATGAATAAATTAAAAAGTAAAACATTACATATTACAATAAAAAAATTATAATAAAATAAACATATTAAAAAGTTAAATAGTTTTATACTCCATTAATTAATTTTTTTTTATTTGTTAACCGCCAACCTAATTGAAGTATGTAATTAGGAGAATAAGAATGAAGTTTGGTGTTTTATTGACTAGAGTTTTTTATTTTTAAATTAAATTTGTTCGATCAAGAAACCCTTATGATGAATGTGTGTATTAAGAAAAGTTTAACCTTGATTTCTTTATTTTAAATTTAATTGTATTATCATTTTAAAAAATTATTATTTAAATTAATTTTTATCTTATTTTATCATTAAAGTTTTGAATTTTACAAATTTGGTGTATTTCTTATATTCTAATAGGTAATATGTAAAATATTATTAGACCTTCTAAAACATTTTCATTAGGTATTATATTTTTTTGAGTTGGTGGGTGGTGTTATGCTTAAGAGTTTTTATATTTTGATTATATTTTGACAACCCGTAAAAATATAATCACACTAAATATTAATATTTATAAAAAAAAAATAAAAAACTTTTTAATAAAAATATACATAAAACATAATTTTTTTTTAAATAATTAAAATATTAATATTTATCAATTTAAAGGACGAAACACGATTATTAAATAAATATTAATCTTTACTTAATAATAGAGTTTTAGTGTACACCTTTATTGTAGGTTTTGTTGTAGACATTTGTTATATGTTTCTCGCAATAATTGTTTTAACGTTTATATTGTTTCGTATTTATTTCTCCACCTGTTTAAAACATCAATGAAATTTATAATTTTAGAGTTCAATGAAAATAACACAAACTGGATAAAGTTATACTAAATATTTAAAAATAAATCACTGATGAATAAATTATTTTTAAAACAAAAACATTGATGATGAAATATTATTTTAAAATATAGTTATTTTTTACTTTAAAAGTAGAAAAATGTATTTTAAAATACAACTTCCTGTTTTATAAAAAATCTAAAAGACTTATTTTAAAACAGGTGTTGTTTATTTCTAGAGAAATTAGAATGTTGAATCTTATACCAAGACACTAATTACTCACATTAGTAATCTATTTAAACATATCTATTTTTTTAATTTTTCTTAAAATTCATAAAACATTAAAAACCCTAATGAAATGACAAAAGAACACCGAATGTCATATCATTATACTAACGTTATCCTTGTTTTATATATATTAAAGTAGAAGTGTTAACTTTATCCCAAAAACAATTCTTCTTTTCAAAATTGAAGTAAAAAAAGATAATTTTTTTTTTGTATTACTGCATTTGATAGGATTTATTTCCTTTCCTAATATATTATTGTTATACTGTAGTATTTTAATATAATAATTTTTTCAAATAGCTCTACAAGTGCAACTTTCAAATGGTGCAATAAAATAGGGATTAAAACTGCACTGTTTCCTTTGAATTTCATGTTTTTAATTTTGTGTGGCGCGATATGACCTAAATCTAATTATATACGTTTGACATGGTGCATTAAATAAAGGGATAAAACTTGGACTGTTTTTCTTTGATTTTCATTATTAAATACCCAGATATTATTAACTGTCATAATTTTTCCATCTCACTAGAATGTATTGCTAACATTAGTATTTGTACACGTTTAATATTAAACAATTTAACCATCCATATTTTTAAGATGACTTTTATTTAAAGATAAACTTTAAATAAATAAATCAATAATTAATTTTAAGTATGATTTTTGGAATGAAATAGAGTATGTATGGTGTTTTTAGTCAATTTTATAACTAATTTTTCAATATAAATTATTTAGATGAGTTTTAGAGTTTTTTTTTTTTTTTAAGTTTTGATTGATTTTTTTTTTGTTTGCTGAAAATGGTTGATTTGGACTTAAGTGTTAGCTCACTGCTCAAGGAACATCTAAACATTGTGTAATGAGTTCATTCAGTATCACTTAAGTAATATGATGATTAAGTGAAGTTCATGGTAGTGTATAAGAGTTTTGAAATCTTATAACCACTCAAATATGTTACAACGTTCGAGTAATGACATAACCTCTTAAAAGATAGTGAAAATAGTCATTGAAGCTTTAGAATTTGTTAGGAGAAATTTAAGACACTTGAGCAATAAACATTCAAAGTGAGAGATTTAATTAAGAAAGAGATAAATATTTAATTATGCTTTGGGTAGATATCTCACTCGAGTCATTGAGTTATGAGATTGCTTAATAATCTTCTTCCAACAGAATTCTAGGAGATGAGGTCGCTCAATTACCTTTTGAATAGAATGTTGATGTGTTAATTAATTATGTAATTAATTATAAATATATATATTTATATGTATGATAAATGTGTGAATTATGTATGGTTATATATACCTTTATATTGATATAATAAAGGTGAAATTATTGATAATATAGCTAAAAATCTAAATATGAGTTACTAATTTTATTTTTCATATTTATTTGTTTTGCTATTTATTTTTATATATGTGATCTTTACAAAAGTCTTCTCAAGTTTCTTTTACCTTGTTATTTATCAACAAAGAATTGATAAATTAAAAAAAATATTTTAGAAGTGTTTCAACTCTTATATAAGAACCTATAGCCTAACCATCTTGTTTATAAATTCATAAACATAACAATCTTCGCCAACAAACCATAACATTTGGAATTCTATGCTTCCTGCAGAATTATGCAGCAAGTTTGAATTCTGCAAAATAAAATAGAAAACCAGCAAAACTTCTTGACAGTGGCAGTTGGTGTTTTGGCATAGCTGCTAACAGAAGCTTGTTCTGCATAATTCCAACTTCACATAGATTTCACTATACCGCATTCCAGTTCAGCATAAACACAGTTCTTCCTTCACCTTCCTTCCTCCATTAAGTCTTTCATCCTTGCTTTTTTCCTTCAAGGCACCACTTCTGCTAGATGCTAGTTCCATTTCCGAAAAAACTTCCTTGTTTTTCCTGCAATCCGAGGCTTCAGCCTTCAACATCAAGACCTTATACAATATCTAAGGGGTTCTAGCCTTGCCCTCCCTAAAGATATCTCCATCCTTGCCTCACACCCCCCTTCCATGCTTAAGTCCATTCCGGTGCCCTTCTTATACTACATACATAAACAGAAACCCTTTTGTAACACATTTCCAAAACAAATTCTCAAAAACTCATTACACATAATCAATCACAACTAACCAAGCCAAAACAGTATCATAAATCAGCATACTAGAATCATAAGAAATATAAACAATTTAGAGGATAAAGTACTCAGTCAGAATAGTATAAGTTAAAGAATTTATTATTTCTCTTCATCCAAGACCAAACTTGTAATTTTGACATTTTTATATAGTGAGACTAAAACCTTCTTCATCATCTTAATTAAGAACATGATCTCAAAGGTTGTTAATACACTGCATATTATCGCGTTGGACTCACTAGTATCGATTGTTTTTTTTATCAGTAAGAAAAAATAAATAAATATGAACCACTTTAGGGGTGGTCAAACCCTTATACCAAAAATTAACCCTTAGTTTCCCTCGATCAGACAAAAAAAAACTCCATCTGACAACTAATTAAACACCTGACAAACCTCAAAAACCAACTATAGTGCTACCCAACATAGTAATACATCAAGCAACCAGCCTCATAAAAACCAAAGGATCAAGACACTAGTTAGAATAAGAGAAACAATGACAAACAATTCTAATACATCAACCACACCCTCTTTAAAAAAGATATTATTCATGTGCTTCAAAATCTCACTTACTACTGTAATCCAAACTGCTTCCCAAACGTCATTAACTGAATCAGTAGCATTACACATCATAAACTTAAAGAAATTTTACAGTGGGTCATTGTGAATCACGAAGGTCACTCCAAGCCAAGCAAAACATTGACTCCAAACGATCCAAGCTATTTTTCACTCAAAAAACAAGTGGCGGCAAGACTCCTCATCCACCCCACAAAAACTATACATAAGACTTTCGATCGTAATCCCACACCTTTCGAAATTGACCCTAGTAGTAATCTTATTTTTCATCACCCTCCAAGCTGAGACAAGTGTAGAAGGCACAACTTTGCACCTCCAAAGCTTTTTGTACACACAGACGTTCTCCCCTTCTCGACCCCTCCTCAAACAATTATATGCAGATTTAATCGTATAAGTTGGGAACTCCCCATTCTTCCAAACCCATCTATCCGTCTCTTCCAAGTCAAAACTCAACCATTGAAATACCTGGAAAAAATGACTCACCATAGGCTTTTTCTATTAAAAGAAACTCCTTCTCCAAGCTAATTGTCAAACCCAACCACCATTAGACCATACCCCAAGCTCGACCACCTTAGCAACTTTGGAAGAGCTCAGGGAGAACAACCTCGGATAAACACTTTATTATCTTTAATAAGTTTTTCAATAATACCAACATCATCACAAGACATGAGAACAAACTTCTACCCAAGATAAAACTTTCTTTGACCAACTGCATATTGGGTATGATGAGCATATATTTATTCACACTCAATAGCTTTAATCATGGATTATTAGACTATAATAATAAATAAATTCATTGTTTTAATTCAAATTCATATAATTGGGTTTATTTGGGTCTTGACTATTATTATTGTTAATTTTGTGTTTTTAGAGAAAATTATCTGGAGGAAGCATCTACCTTTGTGAATGGACCAAATATGCAAAAGTTCAAGTTGCTTCTTAAACCAAAACAAAAAACAAAATTCGAGGAGAAGAAAGAGAAAATAAAATCTACAATATCTCATAAACAAAATTGAAAACAAATCTTCTGCAAAATACAGGAATTATGGAAAGTTGGAAACTGTTAACAAAATATAAACTACAATATTTTCCCAAGATCCTTGGAGTAGAAAAACCTATAAAAGGACACAAGCATCAAGGAGAAAGGGAGAACTTCATAGGGTTTTCTTAGTTTCTTTTCTTCTTTGTAATTCTTTTGTTTTGCCTCCGCATGGAAGACTAAACCTTTTTGGTTGATTCCTTTGTAATTTCTCATTGAGCTCTGAGGTTTCAGTCAATAAAAGTTTCTATTTTTAATTGTCTACAGCAGTTATTTTAATAGTCTAATATACTGGAAAACTGATTTTTGTGAGAGGTTGTACTTGAACGCATGATTGAGAGTCTTCTTTATCTTAAACTTTGGTTTCTTAGTTAGTTCGCATTTTTTGTTCTAATTAATTTCTTGGGTGCATGATTCAAGAGAGAGAGAAGAGATAAGCATTCTCATGGAGTATACGCATGGAACAAAGTTGGTATTGATTAAATCAGTAGACGCATGCTTTACTGGTGAGTTTCAGTTGAATCAGATCAGCGCATGTGTCAATATGGTTTAGCTCTGTTGGAGGCTTAATAAAGGATTAATTGTTAGAGAACCTGTGAAGAATTCAATGGTAAAAGAATTTGGGGATCAACCGTTTTTTATTCTTTATTTTAATCTCTTTTATATTTTTTGCACAACTATCTTAGCCCCTTTTTACTATTATTGTTATTGCTAACTTTTATTGCTTGCAGATAGATTATAAACACTAATCTACTGATTTTACTAGTGGATTCGTTGGAAGACGACTTTGGGTCATCTGACCACAATTGTAGTATCATCTCTCTAGTGTTAGACAAGTCTACGCTAGAATCATATTAATTTGACAGCAGGGTACCACAGTAAGACATCCACCGAAGCAACCATCTAACCAAGATGAAGACTCCATCTTAATGTTAAATGTAGTAGCAACCTCATTCACATGGGAACAACTCGCTTTCTTTTCTGAAACCACTTGTGCATAGGATAGTTTCTATTTCTGTTGCACTTTCGACCTCCAAACTTTCCTAGGTTGCTCAGTTCTCTTTTTGGAATTCCACTATTTCCTTGATATTTCGTTCTTGCTATATTTAGGTAGCTTCACCTGTAGTTTCCATGTGCCAATACAAATTGCATCCAACTTCTTTTCCAGAACAAAGACATCTGTCACTCTTTGAAATCTGACAAAATCGAACCTCCGATTTCTTGAGTTAAGCTTTTTAGAAATAAACACGTCCATAACTCTTCCCCACCTTTAAAAAACTTTTAAAAAATCTTTTTTAAAGAAATGATATGAAAAGTTTGTGAAGGAAAACAAAGTATCCGCCATTGACCTAACACTCAAATCTCACCGAAAAAACTCTCTATCTCACCTTAGAACTCTCTCTCACACACATCAACAATTGTGTAAAACCAATTATTTCAGGATCTAATTTCATGTTCGTCCTTATCATATACTAATAATTTCAGTCACGAAAACCCTAAAGGGATTCATCAACTAAGTTTCTACTCTTTCAAGTGTTTTACAAAGTTCGTTGAGAAACATACTCTACTAATAAGAGTCTAAATTGCCACTCAATAATTTTGAATCTTTGCAAAAAGCATAGTTAGCAAACATTAATTAATTGACCTTGGCCATTGCTCTATCTATTTATTTTTATAAAAAGTTAATTTCATGTTTTATCATTTAATCATTATCATTTTATAAATTTTATTATTATTATTTTTATTTTCAATGTTCAATTTTTAATTTTTACATGTTTTACTGCTTCGTTAAATTTATAATAAAATGGTGACATTGCATAAAAAATTAAAAATAACATGACACAAATTTGATCTGTTTTATTTTATTATGCTACGTTCCCCGTCGGTTAAAAAATTAAAATATTTGAAAACTAACAATTTAATAGTAAAATAATTTTTTTAAGTATTAAAATATAAAATTGAAATTTTAAAAAATAGTTTTAAGACACCAAATTTTAGTAAAAATAGGTAATGTATAAGTAAATAATGAGTGTGAAGAAGTTGGCGACCACTAGCCAGTCAGTGGACTTGATTGAGAACCTTTTCAACTAATTGAACAATTAAAGACACAATTCTTACATTTTGAAATACTAAAATTGAACATCATCATCAAAGGGAAACACTACTTTTGCATGCTAAGAAAATTAAACAATGTTTCACGATTATCCAGAAACTGCACCTGCCTCTCACCCTCAAATTACTTGCTCCATTTATGAGGGATTTCATAATATCCTTCTATTAGAATTGGCGCATAAATTTAAAAATTCCATAGCTTCTCCAAGAACCTATCAGAAAAAGCAATATTCTAATATAATATATTTATACTTTTTTCACTTTTACCACCTAATCAATCTTGTATTCTTGTATAATATTAATATTTTTTAATACTAGAGACTTAAATTATTTTAAAGAAATATAAAATTGAAAAATACTAAAAAGTCATTTCATGATTAAAAATATTAGAGAAAAAAAATGTTGAGCAAACAGAAGTGTCCCCATCTCCCACCGGCCACGGGTTTTGTGGTATACAACCTACAGCAGGAGAACAAAAAAAGACAAGGATGGCACATTTGTGTAGTATTATAAAATCATAGCCGTACGCTAATTAATTAAGTGAAAAATAATATTGTATTATTCCACTTCAATGAAATTTCAAAATTACAACATTCTGTTCCACCTAATCATCAATATAATAGAATGTTTCGACCATGTCGTTTACATTTTCTTTTGTCTGCATATATAACATACCTAAGAAAAGAAATTACCGAAACAACGTTATATGTTTTTTGAGTGAAACTCAGTTCTTAACTATTAAGTAAAAGTCACTTTCGGTTTGTATAGCAGGAAGTTCTCCATAATTTGATTGTTAAATAAAGTTTAGAAATCTTATATGGTAAAAGCCTAAAATTGTGTCGTTATCGTATTGTGGTTGCATATCGTGAAGAAAGTGAAAGAAGTTTACAGAAACATGTCACCACATTCAGCAGTCAATTCGATGGGCGGAAATAAAAAAATCTTGGCTAGCATGGGCCCATTGCGTACAGGGAGGAGATGATTGTGAGCCACACAAGTTCCATCATATAAGATATAGAAAGAGTTATATGTTTGATGAAAGCATGTTTAATATGTGTGTGGCTTTACAAAGTAATTTACGTAATCGTTATGGCATGTGGTTGGTTTCTTGTGAGTTTTTTTTTCTTACAAGACCAAAGTGAGAGTGGGTGTGAGGGTTCTGGTTCAGGATGAAAGGTCGGTTAGGTCGGCCACACTCACATTATGAATCTGCTGCTACAGCTATATGATCAACACTGCATCACAACAAAAGAAGATATTGTTCCGATTTGTGGGGACTTACATTCCACACTTTCTTTCTCTAGAAACTATTTAGTACTAGATAACAACATATTCTTCACCTAGTTTTAATAATAAAAGACAACAATTCTAGAATCACAACACCTCAAATGGCACTATTAATTGGACTTAGTTCTCTTTTATTTAATTATTCTCAAGTTATGAAGTTTTAATGTTACAGAAAGTTTTAATTAAACCTCTTTTACATAGGTATAAGTAAGTTTTAAGATGAAATCTAGGTATCGTATTAGATTTGAAAAATGTAGTACATGAATGATCATTCTACGAAAATGTGGAATGATTTTAGGGTCACGTGGCTTTCTTACGGGTCAAAGATGGCAATATCTTTGTCATTTGAACAGTTGGGTTGCAGTCACTCGGATGGTACACTCCTGATTATTGTTGGTCGGCTTGGGAGTGAGGAAAACTGAGAAATTTCATGATAGAAGAGAATGAACAAGTCAATAAATTCATACGCCTAATTCTTTTCTTTGTTTTAAACTGGATATATAGCATCTTTTTCTTATGTGTAACGGAAGACTAAAACTTTTCATTTGTTCTATTGTGATTCTTCATTAAATTATGAGTTTTCTTTTGTTCAATTTTTTTTAGTAAATTATGCTTGATTCTATCTTGTTTGAAATTGAATTTTGGTGAAAGAAATTGTTTTTAAACGTTTGTCAAGAATTTCATTTTTTTTAATTAGATTTTTTGTTAATTGGTTTACTTCTAATCAATCTCACATGTTTGGAATTATTGAGATATTGAATACAACACTAAGCACTTCTTTTACGAATAAGAGTTTATTGAATTTGATTAACTTTTGTTTAGTCATGTTTGAAATTTGTGTGAGAATTAAAGGATAATAATTTTATGAATATCAATGAAAAAATATGATGAATAAACTTAGGAATCGACATGCTTTTTCTATTATTTTTAATTATTTTTTATATTTATTTTAATAATTAGAATTTTTTTCTTTATTATTATCGCTAACTTTCATTAATTACAAATAAATTTAAATATTGATTTTATTGAATTCCTTGTTTGGAGGACCCTTGTTAAAAAAAAATTAGGTTTTGACATATTCCACTAGTAATTTTAATTGTGAAAAGTTTGCTTACACCCTAATATTATATAACAGAGTTTTACGTTACCCGTACATAGTCACTAAACTATTTCTTTATATATATTTACAAAACATTGATAATGTTTACACCTTGAGCCCAAGAAGTAACACTTTCGCGGGTGGTCGAAAATAAAGCAATTTTTTATTGGGCTCATAAAAGCAATTAACACTATAACTATTCTTCCTGCACCCCATTATTATTAACTACACCTTAAGCAAACAAGAAAAAGACAAAAAATACTCTCCTCATTGTACCATGTCACCACTATGTCATAGTCACTGGACCTCTGTTTTCCACTACACCTTTAAGAGGAAGCAGAAGAACAGAGAGAACTTGTTTTGAAAAAAAAACTCATTCTAAAAATTATCATATATGTTATAAATTTTTTGTTATAAAAGGTTTGTTTCATGATATATTTAATGTGTTTTGGAAATTTTTTTTCAGAAAAATCGTTTAGAAAAATATCATATATATAATTTTGTTTAAAAAAACTTATTTTAAAATATATGCTTATATTTTAAAAATTCTGGAAAGTTTATTTTAGAAAATTTCTAAAATCAATAAAATCATTTTTATAATTTCCAAAATATTTAATTTAAAAATCATTTTTGTAAAAGATAAAATGATCGTTTTAAAAATATAAAAGTGCACAATCATAATTGTCCTAATTTCTCGACTTAAACAAATTAAATGTAGTTGTACATATATGAAGTTGAAGTTGAACAAGAGAAAAAGCTTTTACATGATCCACCATTTTTACTCAGATGTTATATTCATGCCCCAAAAATTAGCCCTCTTAACTGTTTTTATTTGAGCTATTGTCTCTTTAGAAAAGAGTTGATGAAAGTTTTAGTTTTTAAATATATTTTTTTGGCTTCAGTTCTCAAATTTTAAAACATTGATTCAAATCCTTGTATTTTATTTTCTAATTTTCAAATTATGATTCCTCTATAAAAGGGAAGATGTTAACTTTAAAGACTAAAATTTTACTACTATTGTCTATAGATATAAGAGATAACGAAAACAAAATAAAATATTTTCATATAAGGTCTTTTGCATAATATCTTTTGGATTATTTTTTTTTAAATTAAGACACATTCACATTAATCTGTATCACGTTTTACTCCCTTCCACTACTATTTTAAATAATTACATTATACGTTATACTTACAATTTAATGTGAATTTGTCTTAATTTGGAAAAATAATTTTTTTCTAAAAAAGATATTATGTAAAATATCTTACAAGATAATATTCCATAAAAATACTACAAATATATGTTTTTTTTATTTTATTTTAGTTTCATTTTCATGGTAAATATATAGCTGAATTAAAAGTTAAATAAGAAGTAAACAAATTATCATTTTAAAATTTGAAAGCGACAAATATATATATATATATATATATATATATATATATATATATATATATATATTTATTTTTTATATT